>Ga0209700_100054_pt1 | contig 150150 bp, 72 predicted proteins | sample SiratroredBW_FD_187528 | JGI IMG/M metagenome (GOLD analysis project Ga0209700, IMG submission 187528) | Root nodule microbial communities of legume samples collected from California, USA - Siratro red BW (SPAdes) (version 2) | ecosystem: Host-associated > Plants > Roots > Nodule | place: USA... | reverse complement strand
ATAAAAATAAAAAATATATATATATATATATATATATATATATATATATATATATATATATATATATATGCATTTAAAATTTAACAAAACTATAGATAATTAAAAATTAAGTGATTAAAATTGTATAAAAAATAAAAAATCAAAATTATGTACAATTAAGAATTAAGAAAAGTAATATTGAAAATAAGATTACAAATTTTGTGAAATATAAGGACGAAAAGTTAAACCTTAATCATATTTATGGCATGTTATTTAATGATAAAATAAAATGTAATTTTGTTCTCAATCCACATAAGCTTTTCCAATGGCTCAGTTGAATTTGGTTCTTGTTTTAACGTCTTACTTAATACGGAGTGGGGATATTTTGGTTGGACGATTCCAATGCCTGTGCATTTAAAACGCGGAGAAAAAAATCTTGTAGAAACCGTAATAATAAAATAAATAAATAAACTATATTCGTTTTTTTTTTCTAATCGACACTGTGGAATCGTGATTTTTCATTCTATTTCACCTAATATTTTAAACTTACTTTTAGGCTATCGAAATTAAGAATTTGACTAAAATGTTAAAAAATTATGTATTATTTGAATTGTTGAAAAGTAGATGAAATAAAAATAGACCGCTCTATGTTATTGAGTTCTAATTTTAAAATAATGAAATGTAATGACGGTTTTTTAACCTGGTATCTAATAAGAAATTATTACTTAATTTCATATACATTTTTTAATCTATATAAAACCAAATTATTTTTATTTTAAATTTAAAATCTTGTCTTAAATTTAAGTTTTAAATAATATCTTAAATTTAAAAAATAACACAAAAATAAATAAACTATATGAATAAATATGTATTAAAAAACCTTAAATTTAAAACTAATATACACATTAATATATATATATATAATAAAAATAATTTCAATAATTAAATTACAACTCTATAAAATGAAATAACATAGAAAAAAAATTCAAACACTTAGCGGCATTAAGACCTATAATTCCACTGTTGTGTATAGAAACAATGAACAAAAAAACATGAATTTAAATATAGATTTACAAAAGTTTAAAATATTTTTATTGAATATTTAAAATTCAATCTAATTATTTGAATTTAAATTTGGATTGAATTAAAACCCAATCCATCTTATTGTTTTAAAATGTATTGCACAGTCACCCTAGTCTCTAAAATTAAGAAAATTGTGCTTAAGTTTCCATTAGTGTAATTCAGCAATCAAATTAGTCTAACATAAAAAAGTATGTTAGTTAAATGATAATATTAAGATGCATACAAGTTAAATTACCGATTTGGACTTTTCTTAATTTTAAGAATTAATGTGATAACGTCGTATATTTTCCCGACTAAGATAATATTTTTATCGTTATTAAAAAGTATATTTTAAAATAAATAATGCTAAAAAATTTATTTTAACAAACAAATTTCCCTAAACCGTACATATCCAAAACCTGAACCCAAACACTGAAAGAAAATAAAACAAAATGCAAAACTGGCGGGAACCCATTTTGTGTTCTTTAAGCCATTCTTCACTCATCTTCTGCTCCGAATAATGGAGACGGATTCAGACTCCGACGGATCTCACATCTCCGCAACTCCTCCCAGAAATATAAGTTTGTCACCACCGCGTCGGCCGCCACCACCACGGCCGCCGCCGCCACCACCTCTCGAGGTTTCAAACAAATCCCGAGTCAGAATCAAACCCTCAAAATCAAAACCAGCCCCTTCTCGATCCTCCAAAGTCCCGTCGAAACCCGACCCGATTCAGGAAACCCCTCTCTCCCTTCCCACCGATCTCCCGTTCCAAATTCGGCGACCTTCCGACGCGCCGTCAGTTTCCTCCTCCATTGAAACCCTTCCTGCTGGTTTCTTCTCCTCCTCCCACTCTGCTTCGTTCGCGAAGATTCGAAGACCGCTCGTTAACCTAGAACCTTCTGGAATCGAACCGGTTTTTACTTCCGCCGCGTCTGATTCACGCGCCGAGAGCGCCGATACGAGGAAACGCGGAAAGACGCGGCTTCCCAACCTGATAGGTGCCAGCGCGCCTATGCCTGCCGTGAAGCCTCGACCATGCAGCGGCGGCGATGGGAACTTTGTGAGGCTGAACTTGAGTGGCAAACGAAGGAAGTTCCTGAACAAGAAGGGAAAATTCGGCGGGAAAAGGTACAAGAGAGGGAAATTCAAACCGCAGCACGAAAGGGAGGGGGAAGAGAAGGATATTGGAGAGTTGAAGCAGAGAGGGGGTTGTAAGGTTCGTGAGATTGATTGCGCTGTGGTGGAAGAGGCTGCGGCTGCGGCGCTTGATGAGCCTTCGGAGGAGAATTTGGTGAAGATTTTGAAATTGGTTTATGGCTATGACTGTTTTCGAGACGGGCAGGTTGATGCAATTAAGATGGTTCTTGGTGGGAAGTCAGGAGTAGTTGTTTTGCCGACCGGAGCCGGGAAGTCGTTGTGTTATCAGTTGCCTGCTCTGATCTTGCCTGGGATTACATTGGTTGTTAGTCCATTGGTGGCTTTGATGATTGATCAGCTGAGGCAATTGCCTTATGTGATTAGGGGTGGTCTTCTATCCAGTACTCAGGTGTGTTCATTCTACCTTGTGCACTGTTTGTTTATTGGTTCTGTTTGTTTAAGCTTCTCAGTGACCTTTATAGGAGAAACGGAAAGAATGTAATAATTTAGTCATTTCGGAAAAAAGTGGTTGTTAGAGTGTAAGTGCGTTTTAGGATTTTGGGATGAGTGTGGTGTCAATTTTCTTGGGTGGTCAGCATGTAGTTCATTGGTGGAGATCTCTCTAGTTTTTCTCCTACTCTCAAATTTCCCAACAATAATCTCTTAGTACTTACTGAAAAAGAAATATGCAGGTACATGATGTCGGCTTCTTACCTAAGTTAAAATCGACTTATGCACTTAACTTTCATAGAGGTCATTTTTGTTTAACTTGTCCAAAAATTATGCTGCATAAGTTGATTTTAACTTATAGAGAGGTCCAATGTATTTTAGTTTCTTATTTCCTTCTTCATCTTTTTTAAGTGTTACCCTTATGTATATACTTCTCTTATAACATAAAATCAACTTATGGGCTTTAACTTCTGAAGAAACTCTCTCACTGAACTTCTTTAAAAGCTAAGTTTAACTTATATACAAGTTAATTTTAATTTACGGGGAAAACTTAATTCAATTTTTCTCTGCTCGTATAAATGCATACTGATATGTTCGATGTTATCATTTCATCTCCTTATGTTTAATTAATCTCTTTATGTTTACTAATATTAGACACCTGAAGAAGCCTCTGAATCACTGATGCAGCTTCGACAAGGGGGGATAAAGGTAGGACTTTCAACAACTACATGTATATGAATGCAACTTCGGTTCAGATTGTGTAGCACTGCTGCAGATTGTTTGCATACAATGGTTTTGATTTTTTGCAGGCCATTTTTGTATGATGTGTTTGCATGTTGATGTTTATTTATGGATGACGGTAGTAGTACTCTTGCATAAAACTGATGTTTTGAAATTTTGATTTATATAGGTGCTTTTTGTTTCGCCGGAGCGGTTCCTGAATGAAGAGTTTCTGTCTACTATTTCTTCTTTGTCAGCCATCTCACTTGTTGTTATTGATGAAGCACATTGTATATCTGAATGGTGAGGGAATTCCAATGTCATTTGGTGGTATTAATCTGTTTCGTGGTTAATCTTGAGATTTTGAAAACATTTTTACAGGTCTCACAATTTCCGACCATCTTTTATGAGACTTAGAGCATCTCTGCTTCGGAAGACACTTAATGTTCGTGCTGTACTTGCAATGACAGCAACTGCTACTACCACAACTTTAGATGCTATTATGTCTGCTCTAGATATCCCTTCCACAAATCTTATTCAGAAGGCGCAGTTAAGGGACAATTTCCATTTATCAGTGTCTATGGTCAGAAACAGGCAAGTTATATGCTTCTACTTACTGCTTGAGCTTGTATACTTTCATTATGTGAACTTTGTTGAACTTATGTTTGAATTCTTTGAACATATTAGAATGAAAGACCTAGTGATTTTGATAAAGTCTCCTCCTTTTGCTGAAGTTCAGAGCATCATCATATACTGCAAATTTCAGGTGTGTATATGGACTGGCTTTTGTCACATTTCTAAGTACGGGATGTTGTTCTATAATTTCTTAAACTCAACTGTTACTGTATTGCAATATATTCTCTCTTCTAGCTCAGAGCATTTGATATATAATATTGTTGGCAGAAAAACAGTTAGTGAGATCCATATGACTCACATTTAACATATCGTTTTCTATAATTGATAATTGAATATATATATATATATATACACACACACATATAATAACGTTTGTGGGAATTAATGACGCTTCTTCTTGTTCCAGTATGAAACTGATCAAATTAGCAGATATTTGAATGATAACAATATCTTGGCAAAGGTTAGCTTTGAGTTTTTCTTTCGACATTGCATGTCTTTTTGTATAATCCATGGCACTGAGTTAAATTTGATGATTGATTTGTCATGTAGAGTTATCATAGTGGTATCACTGCAAAGGAACGTAGCTATGTACAGGACTTGTTTAATTCCAACAAGATCAGAGTGGTGAGACAAATTTTATGATTTAATCACAGATATTGTGAATTTATGACACGTGCATTTATATATATATATATATATATATATATATATATATATATATATATATATATATATATATTTAATAAAGAACTGTTTAGCAACTTTGTCATACTAAGTTTGACTTTGTCTTTTGGCCAGTCTTGTCATCATAGAATATTTTCTCTTGCTGATTTCCTATCTTTTTCTTCTATTGTAAAATATGGTGTACTTCAAATGTGAATTCTAAAATTTATTTATTACATTTCAATCTAACAATCAGTCATTGCTAATTATATTTATTTATTCTTATAAAAGTAGTAAATTAATGTTTAAATGACAAAAAAGACAATTTAAGAATAAATATTGATAAAGGAAAAAATACTTAAATTTATTTTTCATTTTGTTTAAATATATAAATTAGATATATTAGCAGTTTTTAATCTTTTCAGCAAAACCTTTTGAAAAAGCTTTCTAGTTAAATAATAAAACAAACAAAAGTATATGCATGCAAGATATATGTTTAAAAAATATCATAACATACAAAATATAATTAATATACTTTCTTATTACAATATAAATATTTAAAATTTTATCATCTCTAATTTTATTCTTACGAACTATAATAATCAAATGTCCATTGAGTTTGAATTACTTTACTAGTTGAAAATTAATTTTTTAATAGGAGAACTAAAAAATATTAAAATCTAAATCTAAAAATAAATTATATATTCATAAATATTTAGATTTATATAACTGTAGATATCTAGATTTATATAAATATCAATGTTTAAAACAATTCTTTGTAATATATTACATTAAAGTATAAACATGTTCAATGGATGGTGAAATAAATTCACACTTAGTTCAAATTGAAAACCATGAGTGAGTACAGAAACAATACAAGTGAGGGTTAGAGAAATCAATCTTATCTAGTTTTACGTGAATGATAAAAGCTATATTTTTTTCGGACTGATTTTAAATATCTATGTTATATGGTACATAACTAAGTTGTCTACATTATCTTTGAAAAAACGTAAAAGTGTTATCAATGTGAAATATTTTGAATTCTACCAAGAAAGAAACTTCATCTCTCTTCTTTGAAACACGATATCTTATATTTGTAGGTTGTGAAGGAAAATAGAGCTACTTCTTCGAGTTTTACTCTGAATTAGTCTTACTCCACATTGCCCGTCTACAAGCTTTTTAGAAATTATAATATGCAATATGTAATTTAATAAATATTTCACTTGTGATTAATGTTCAAAACGTTATTGGTTTTCGTCAAGAAATAGAAATCTATGTTCTGCTGTTTATATGATGATATTTACATTGTGAAAATCATTTGAACAGAAAATTACAAATCTTATCATAAATTTCCATGTCAAAGTATGGTATAAATTATTCATTCCAAATTATTCAACAGTTAAATTTTTTATTACTTCTGTATTAAATGTTAGTACTCTTAGAATTTAATTTACCTTAACAAACTATATTTATTTACAAATAAATAATTTCCTCATTGAAATTATGTTTACATCTTATGTTTCATTAGGGTTTTTTGTGATATCTTTTGCTAAATTTAAAAATGTTATGCTTTAACATGATGTTATGTTTTTAAGTAATTTTTAATTTAATTTTTCCATGCAACAAACGGGTAATATACTTGTTATACATTAACATTTATTTATAATATTAGTATTTTTTTCATTTAATTTTCTCATGCAGCACACGGATTATATACTAGTTTTCTTTGTGTTTCCTCGTTTTAGTTTTTGTCAACTGATAACTTGTGTTTTTTATGAAGGTTGTCGCAACTGTGGCATTTGGCATGGGACTAGATAAAAGTGATGTTGGAGCTGTAAGGCTTATCACCTTGTTATGGTTTTCTGTATTAATTTGCATGAATTGGTGTACTATAGAAGTCCTCTAGGATGGTATTCTCATATAGTGATTTACTGATTCTCATTGTGCTCTTATTCCTCAAGATTTTTATTTATGGTTAAAATCCAAATATGGGGACAAATGGTCTTGGGTATCTGAGCTCTTCCCTGGTCTCTATTCTTGCTAATGCGTTTAGTTTTCTAGTTAATCGTTCTATTTAAAAAATGATGTCTTCCAGCATCACTCGTACGCTTTACTCTTGTATTTTACACACTACATATTTGCATTGCAATATAAATGATCTTGCATATCACAGTAATTCATACTAGAACTCCATTGCCATATCTGTGTTTAGGTAATTCATTACAGTTTGCCTGAAAGTCTGGAAGAGTATGTACAGGTACATAATTTCTTCTAAACTTTAGTAGTAGCAGGGCAAGATATTATAGCACATGCTTTGCTTAAAGGGAATTGATATTTTAGGAGATAGGACGTGCTGGAAGGGATGGGAGGTTGTCCTACTGTCACCTATTTTATGATGATGAGACATTTTTCAAACTTCGTAGTCTAATGTACAGGTAACACAATTCTTTTTCATTTTTACTTTTCTCACCGTGAAATTGTTCTTTGATGCATTTTTTTGCCCTCAGTGAAGGAGTAGATGAATATGCAGCGAACAAATTTCTGCGTGAAGTATTTCCTGCTGATAAAAGCTCCTGTGGGAAAATATGTTCATTAATCAAAGAATCTGCTTCACGCAGGTTTGATATGAAAGAAGAGGTCCTCTACTCTATACTACAATTCATTTAAATTTATAGTTTGATTACTCAAACTATTTTCAATTAAAATTTCAGATAGATTTCATGACATCTTGTTCAGAAGTCAATCATGCTGATATTTTGATGATAATCAAGGGGGAAGAGATATTGAAATTTTGGTAGCTCCAATACATGATTTCATTAGGAAATCTTTAGGGTATGCATGCTATGTCAAAACGCCATTTTTAGCATATTATGAGTGTAGGTCATCTTGTTATCTGTACAGAAAGGTATTAATTTTTTATATCAAGAGATCAAGATTGACTTCAAACCGGATAATAAGGTGGGTTTATGTGTCTTGATTAGGAATTTTTCTTTGTGGACAATCATATAGTTGCAACTATCAGTCATCTATCTGGTTATACGAGGTTTAAGATGCTATTAATGAAACCTGTTCCTGTAAGGAAAATCTAGACAATATATGTTGACTATTTTCGTCTAGGTCTACAGTTTAAAACATTTTTCCTATATTTTTCTTTGCCAGGTGATGCTTACTCTTCTGACACGCTTGGAGTTGGGTAATGTGCAGTACTTGCAGTTACTTCCACAGATAAATGCAACTTGCACTTTGGCTTTCCATAAGGTGTTTCCAGACACATGTTTGCACGTGGAATTTGTTACACAAGATGAATAAATTTATGAATGCTTGTCTCCCTAAATCTATATATTTAAACTTGATGTTTTATATAGGACATTCTAATCTTATGTTTGCTAAATTTTATCTGAAATATAGAAAACATAATATGGTTTGACCGTTTGAATCATCATTTAGTTGCTTATATTTTTAACTTTTGGTATATTGCAGACTACTCCGCCATTACTTGCCCAAAAAGTATCTGCTATAGCTGCAATTCTAAAAAGGTCATAATATCAAAGAATATTACACTTGTCGTCCTTTCACTTTTCCAGATTTTTTTCCCTTTTCCCCTGGATGGTACTGTTTTACAAGTTTTCTTAATGCTGTTAACCGCGATCAATATGGGGTATGATTCCAAACTTTAATTGTATGAAGAGAAGGTATATTTACTGATGACACCTGGTTCCTGATTGTGATCTTTAGAGAAGCAGTTTAATTCACTTACACTCGTACTTTTGATTAATGGAATCGTTGTGTGATTTTTCAGATCTGAAAATAAGCATGGGCAATATATTTTTGACATCCCTACTGTGGCAAATGACATGGGGGTTACAGCAGTTGAATTAACCAAGCAGTTGTACGACCTGAAGGTTTGGATTAGTGGATGTAAATTTTTCTAGAGTTCACGTGTGTGCTTAACAAATATGTTTAAAAGGTGCATCAGGAGGTTTTCTTTCTTCTGAGTAACGACACTTTAAGCAAAGATGTCAGATGCTATGATGGAAGGCTGATATGGGAAATATCTTCATATCACTAAGTCGTTCTTTAAATTGACAAACGAAACTTGGAATGAATGAAGACAGTAATGTTCATTGAAGTACCGAATTTGATTCTGGATACTAGTCCCAAGGACTAATGCTTCCAACTCTTGCCCCTTCATCAAACCTCCAATTTACCAGCACTACTCAAGTTAAATACTGATGAATGTGATTGAAAGAAAAATGGTTACTATATTGTAGATTTATAATATTTTAGCCATAAATACGTATGTTTCTAATTTGATTCTGATAGGACACCTAACCCATTTGGCCTAGTAGCTCTACCCTTAGTATTGGAAGCAATATAAATATAATCTGACCACATAGTTTTTTCGAAACATTCTCAGATGACGGGAGAAATAACTTACGAAATGAAGGACTTGGCCTACTGTTATAGAATCATTGAAGTCCCTACAGATTTGTTATCACTATCAGAAGATATTACTCAATGGTTATCAGAAGTTGAAAATTGTAAGGTGAGGAAATTCTGATAAACTTGTGGTACATTTATTTATTTTTGTGTTTTTTTAAAGTATGTTCATCTAGGATGTTGTATCCTCTGCTCAATTGGTTTTCCTTTTTTTATTTTCAAGAATTGGTATGTAATGTTATTATAACTGATTGGATAATTCGTATGTTGCGTTTTCTTCGTGTTTGTGTGGTTAAATAAGTTATAATTGATAGATTTATTTGCTCATGGTTCTTTTTTTTTTCTTAATAGGTACGAAAAATGGATGCAATGTTTAGTGCTGTATATTTTGCATTAAATCTATGTGATAAGATGCAAGGTTGCAGCGACACCAATCACACACCATGCTTGCAAAGGAAAATATTGGATTACTTTTCTGGAGTTGATAATGCTGATTTATGCAAGAAAATTGGCCAAAGCAGGTTCTTTCTAATTTCTGAGCTAAGTTCTGTACTAGAGAACAAAATTAACCTATGAAATGGCTTTCAACATCGCGAACATAAATTCTATTGGATGTTGAAACGTCAGAAATAAAGTTCACTAGCAAGTAGCAACATACTATGTTGATGATAGGTAAATACTTATGCTACATTATCTTGAACTAAAATTAGTGGTATTTACATGTGCAGTCCTTTCCTGCGAGCGGATATAAAGGTAAGTTGGCACATGAGCATTCTCATCATCTAAATATATCATGTATTGAAGAATTCTTTTTAAAACTTACTTGTTTCTTTGGTTATCGACAGGTCTTTCTGCAGAGCAATTCACAGGCCCGATTTACACCAAGAGCTGTTGCGAGAGTAATGCATGGAATTGCAAGCCCAGCGTATCCTTCATCAGCATGGAGTAAAACTCATTTCTGGTACATACAAATTCTATTTTTTTTTTTTATTTGATGACCTTATATGGATAATAGAGAATAAATCGGGCAACTTTGAACTGTTGTACATACAGTGGGAGTTAGAACACTGCACACTTGCGTCAGTATCAATAGACAAACATTAATCATGATTTGTTGTTCCAAAACTTTTAGTCTTTGTTTGGGAAACAAAAGGAGAAGGAAAATCTTGTCAGCAGTAACCGTTCCTTCCATATTTTCCAAACAAAAGCTAAATTATTTTTGACCTTTTGTTTTTTATGGTTTGCTGGTTTTATATCATTCATTAGAGCAAAGTGGTAAAACTAAACTTTTAATTATGGATTTCAGGGGAAGGTATACACGAATAGACTTTAAGGTAGTGATGGAAGCAGCAAAAGAAGAACTTAAAAATTTCGTGGGAAAAGACATTCTCTAACCGTTTAGGACTGATTCATTTTACCATTTAACAAATTTGGATTGGAGGAACAGAATCCGTCCAAGACCTGCATTGATCCAAGGACCAGGAAAAAAGCTCAATTTTGTGCATGTGAAGTCGTTGGAATTACATTATGGAGTTGTGTGGCATGTTACTATTGTCCTAAATGTGGCGCCAGCACACATCTGTCATCTCAAGTTGGGACAAGCGAAAGGAAAAATGAAGCTCTACCCCGTTTTGTGCCTATTGATTTGCATTTTCCAATTGTCCGTTGGGAACTGAGATAGCATGCGCCTGTTGTTGGAGGAATCAAGGATTTACAATCCTTTGCTGTCTGATATTTGTTGTTATCACCTTGTCCTAGAGATCGATCCCTTGGATCATGAAAAGGAGAAGGGTAGATTAACTACCTCCACTTTTAGGCTTCTCCCCTATCTTCAATACCACCCACTGCCAATAATGTTATTATTTCCTTACCTTTAAATATCGACAGCAGTTTTATAATTATTTGTTCATGTGTATATAATTGTTTTCATTTTTTATGTATATATCAAGTGATATTCGAATTGTTTATTTAATTCTGTTGAAGTATATAGAAGGAATTTACATTGTTTTAGTCTTTAATTAGTCACCACCACTAAGGAAAAAATGTGTTTTAGCTTAAAGTGCAGAATTAAGACAGTGACTATTATCTTCTGAGTAGATAATGGTTCAAAGACACGCACACGCAGTTAAAAATTAGAAGAAACAAATTATTAATAAAAATAGAAGAAATAATATATAAGGAGGCAGTGGATATTAAATTAATAATAATATAAGCGAAACCCTTGGCATTATAAAATGTGCCCCTATTGTTTCTTATATCTCCATATTTCAAATCTGGATACTTCCTTTATTCTTCAGTGGACAAATATTCTTGGGTTTTGACATACAGGTATTTTAATATACATCAGGTCGATAATTTCTAAAGTTTACTAAAATTAAACAGTAATAAGGGTATAATTAAAGAATACTTATCTCCATATATTTAATATATATTATGTTAGTTTTTTATGTTTATTAATAACGTATTAAATAATTTGTAATTAATTTAAAGTTTTGATGATACAAAATATTTATAATAAAAACTTGCAATTTAATATTGTGCTTTTGAAGTAAAATTAGCCGATACAGTATAGTTTGTAGAGGATAATTTGTATAACAAAATAATTAAATACTAAATACGGAACACTTTTAACTTAAATTTAATAATCTTATTTTTCAATACTTAACTTTAAATAAAGTGGTGACATTCTACCCGAAGATTCTAAAGAAGAGAAGTATATTCAGGAGTGAAAGGCAGAGTAAGACCGTTAGTTAGCGTTTGGAAGAAAAAAGAAGCAACCCAACCAACCATTGAGAAGACAACATTCCATTCATCTTTTGTTCCTTCCAAGGCTAAGCCTTCCTACATCCCTTCACTTCACAGGTTTTCTGTGGATGAGGCTGCACCCATGCATTCTTTACCCACATCAATCTCTTCCAATTACCCTCTCATTTCTGCCTTTGTTGCTTTTGCCCTTGCCCAATCCATCAAGTTCTTCGCCACCTGGTTCGTATTCCCTTTTCTTTTCTTCCTTTTATGTTTCCTTAACACGTAATCCAATTTCATGTGGTTGTTATGCTTCTAACATTAACTTGTAGCTGGTGCAGTTTAAGACTACAAGATTCATGGACATGTTAAGTTTTTTAATAAGCTAAACCTACTTATACATATGTACATATGAAAGGCATAACTAAAGCATAAGGGTATGTTTGGATGTATGGTTTAAAGGGTTAATTTTTCATTTTGAAGTATAGAGAATTATAAAGGACTTTCCAAGAAAAAGCAACAGCTGATCAAATGGTTTAAAAGTCTTGATGTTTCTTAGATATGCAGGTTCAAGGAAAGGAGATGGGATCTTAAGCAATTAGTTGGGTCTGGTGGAATGCCATCATCTCATTCAGCAACTGTGACTGCTCTTGCAGCTGCCATTGGCTTTCAAGAAGCCTTTCAAGGACCTCTTTTTGCTACTTCCTTGGTTTTCGCTTCTACTGTATGACTTCTCTATTTCATTCTTCACATAAATCTCTTAGCTTCATATTTTATTTACCAATTACTATCATGTAATGGTGGTTGTGTGAGATTAATTTCTGAAAAGAGATTGGTGGCAGGTGATGTATGATGCTACTGGTGTAAGATTGCAAGCAGGACGCCAAGCAGAGGTTTGATGCCATTCTTTGTCCTCTCTCTTTGTTGCCTTTGATTGATGTGCATAGAAGCTTTGCTCCTTTTGTTTAGTTGGTTTCAGTGAATTACATTGAACTAGAATCAATGGATTTTGCCAGGTTCTAAACCAAATTGTGTATGAACTTCCTGCTGAGCATCCTCTTGCTGAAAGCAGACCACTTCGTGAACTTCTTGGCCACACACCCCTTCAGGTTATCACTTTTCCTTTCATTGTTTCCTGCAATTATAACTACCATAAAATGGTACTGCTTCACAGGGTTATATTGCATTATTTCCGTTCATTCAAGATTCTACTATTCTCATACAGTTGCTGATTGTGTTCACTCTCAATTATAATTTGGTTCTGTTAATAACTAGCTTCTCAACAGTTATTTCTTTCATCCTCATTTTACTTAATTGGTCTACTTACTCTTTTAATCATTATAGAAGTACCAACTTTTCATTTTAGTATCTGTACTTAAAAACTATTAATTTCAGTCTTTACATTTCTTATTTGTAAGATTTATGTGGAATTATTTTTTCATAAAGACTTCAAGAAAAGAAAAGTAAAAAACGAAATTGCTTTCTAATAAATTAAAATTAACTTATTTTTAAATTAATTTATAAAATTTTTCACATTTTATTTTTAACCTTTGGATACACTAATTTTAGTTTAAGGAAAAGTCTAATTTCATTTTTTTTATATATATTTTTTTAAAATTTCTTATGGCCAAAATTTTCAGAAACAATAAATATATATATATATATATATATGGAAACTAAAAGAAAAATTATTTGTTGACTAAATAAAGAACTAAATTAACGATTATTTTATCTTAGATCTGTAACACCTCTATTATTGCTTAAATAAATAATTAAACTTCTTTATTGTTTTATCTTATGTCGGCCCATGACGCATGCATTGCCTATGATAGTGCTTGTTAAAGTAACAAGATCTAAGTCCTTAAGAAATTGACAGCACAACCGTATGTTTTTTTCCTTTCAAATTTAAAAATGATACTTTTAAATTCTGTGAAAAAAAAAATGCTTTAGTTTCTTTGTTCAAATGTCTTAGCTTAAACATTATCAAAGTAAATACATTGAAAGGAAAAGAATAAACTAGTTAATTATAAAAATACAACATCAAAATAGGTTGTCAGTGTAAACTGATTATAATAGTTACTCAAATAAACAAAATCTAAAATGATATTTAACACAGAGAGACTAAACGAAACGTTTTTGAAATTAGATTTAAAGTACAATTTTAATTAAAAAAAATAAAAAAGGAGACCAAGTGTGTGTTTCTTTCATACATACAAACTGCAAATGATACTTGTTGACAATGGTCAATTCTTTTATCACAAATGGTTTTTTTCAGTAATTAAATTAAACTGAAACTTTTTGAAGTTTAGAGACCACTTTAATTTTCCATTTGTTTTTAAAATATTATTGTTTATACATGTACTCTTTCAAATTTAAAAAGTTACACTTGAATCTGGTGATAAATGGATGTAGAAAAACATAGAATATAAATGTAATTTGAGATAATAGCAGCAAATAATTGTAAATTGGTGTTTTGTTTTGTCTCATGGTTGTTGTCCTTGGTAGTGCAGGTCATTGTGGGAGGGATCCTTGGACTCTTAACATCAGTTGGCCTTTTAAGACCCCTCACTTCAAATTCAGGCCTTTGACAGTACCAATGGAACAGTCAAATCTTTCTTGTCTTCAAATTCTTCGCTCAAAAATAAGTCTGATGTCAAGAACAGAAATAAAAAATTGAAGGCAATGGACTCCATGCGTTAAAATCTAATTGTGTTTGTGGGTACTAAGTATCTAAGGACTAAGGAGTAATACATATCTTACTAGTATGAGTTTGAGTTTTATATTACTAACTCGTATGAGTTTTACATTAAGAGTTTCAGTTTTATATTAAGAAAAAAGGACCAAGTTAAGTAATGTAGCCACAATCTCATTTTGTTTTAAAGTTTGGATTTAAAGTAGTTTTATAATTTTCTATATATATATATTTGTTTATGGAGCTAATATCATATTATCTTTAGTATGGTCACAGTATTAAATTTGAATTCTCTCCTTAAATTGGTTACGATTGCCTGGAAATAATTCGGTATATACTTATGAAAAATAATATAAAAGGAAGAGAAGGAAAATAAAAAGAGATAATATATTATTAATTGTTGGATATCATTTTATAGAAGAAAGATAGTTATTTATAGTTAATATCAATAAACTTATTTTGCTAAGAATCCTTATTTTGTTGAGAGCCCCTTGAAGCTATATATATATATATATTATTTTAAACTTGAAACACAGGCTGGGAAAGGTAGAAGATAAGATGATCTTGGTTAAAATGTGAGCAACTTGCATAGTAGAAGATATAGGGAGAATCTTCAATAAATCAACATTGATTTTCTTTATTATAATATGGTAGTTAATTTTAATATGTTTAATTTATTAATGTAAAACTTGATTGGAGGTCGTCTGAATAATAAATTGGTTGTCAAAATATAGAAGTATTGACTTAATGTAATGTATATGTAATTATTAAGGAATTATGTTATCTATTCTAATTTATTGATGTTAAAGTTTTTTATTTTGCTTTAGACTAGCTTTCTTAAAGATGACTCAAGTGAACGATATAACCAATATAAATCTTTCATTATCAATACAACTTGTCTAATCGAAGTTATTAAAAGTTTTAAGCTATAATTCACTATTAATAATAAGAAAAATACATTTTCTTAATTCATGTTTTGAGATATTAAAGAGTGCATTAGTAACTTGTCAATAAGTAATAGTTAGTGTAGAAATAAATTAATTAAGTTGGTGAACAACCTGAATAATGTTGAGTATTTGAGTCATAATCTATAAGAGTATGAATTAATAAGAAGATAATTAGTGACCAAAGGTTTTACATAATGGTTTATGGGTATTGATATGGGTATAAGAGATCATTTCAATGTTTAAGGAGATCAAATTATACACATAAAACTGTATCTAGGATTTAACTCTTTCTACACAAGAGGGTAGTAGTCTAAATGTCAAGATTTGAGTGTGATTTGGTCCACCTGTCCTTTATCACGGGATAATTGATACACTTTGTAACAATCTCTCCTTAATAATTATCCTACTAGAAATTAAATCTTTTTTATTATAATTCAACCCACTTAGATAACAGAATAATTGTGTAATTTAATTTTACTTTAAATAATTATCATCCGAATATAACTTGTTTTACTCAACTTTTGTCATAGGAAAATTAATACTCATCGCAACAAATTTGATTTAAAAAAATATTAGAATTTAATTTAGTGTAAAACTAAAAATAAAAATAATAAATAAATATTTAAAAATACTCAATGTTCATGAAGTAAGTTATTGGTCCAACTTGGCCTGTATTTTTTTAAGTTATTACGGTTAGTATTTCATTTATAATTTTTTTAACTTCTATAAAGTTAAATATTTCATTTAACTCCTTTATAATTAAATCTTTAATTAACTTACATAATTTAAAATTAATTATCTTGTAAAATACAGATGTTTATTGTAGGTACGTTTCCTAAATCATGTTAAATTTAAAATATCATTTTCAGCTTTTCTTTTTTTTTCAACTTATTTCTTTCTATTTCTTTTTCTTCTAGATTAATCTAACCATCATACATATGGTAGTTATTGATTATGAAACTCAAAGTGAAATAAGACAACATGCACAACAATGTTTGGTGCAAATATGTGCTATTCTCCATAAATTTTTTCAAATATCATGATTTATTTTATATATTTTCTTTCATAGAAACCATTTATTACCATCCTACTTCCCCCTCCATCATCTTTAATGTCTACCTTATAACAAATAGACTTAACTCCATGCTAAGTCATCTTGCATTAATCATCATTATTGTGACTGCAATATCGATATTTAGTTTGTGGTCAAGATGGACCCCTCACAAAACAATCAAATTTATGAAACTGTCCGTATCATCTCATTGGAAGCGTAGGAGTGTCACGTGAAAACGTCAGAAACCTCTATTACTTCGGCTCAGGAGTATCGCAGATTGTCGATGTTCTTACAGACATCCCACCGTCCACGTGTCATCTTGTTATACTATTCTTTTCAATCTAGTAGCCGTTAAAAGGACAGCCAAAATTTTAACCAGCTTTCTCTGGGGAACAGTACAATATTATTTGTCTACATAGTGGACATCTCATCTCATGACACTTCAACCGAAAAAGAACATTATTTCCCACATTTTTATTAATTAAAAAAATACAGTTCATGATGTATCGGTTTATTATAATATTCTATAAATACTTGTATTAAGGAAGTTAAAAACATAATTATAAATTTCATTTAGGTATTTAACTAGTATAAATTTATGGAAAATAGTAAATTACTTAGTCATTCTCTGCCAAAACACTACATCCACGATTCCTCTGCCATCTTACATTGAAGATGAAATGTGGATTCCACCCCCACATGGCACCTGCATTGTTCAGTAAAAAATGAACACCAATTCCCAAGATAAATAGCTATTCTATGCATCTATGTTTCTTCCTCTGATCATTTTTTATTTATTGTTGTGGCAAGGATACCCCTTTTCTGAACCATGCATAGTATTTTGGTAGTATTATAATGTTCAATGGATCTGAAAATTCATCTTTGCCTCTGCAACTCTCAGAATTTCATGGTCTGAAATAAGGTATTTTTCTCTTAAATACTAAGCTATACTATGTGAACTCCATTTTTTAGCTTCATCTACTCTGTTGTAATGTCTCTCGTACTACATCTATAAAACCTTCACAACATAGATTCAAAGGTGTAACTTGATGAGTCACTGTATTTTGCTTCCAAGCATTGTACACAAGGTTTTATTGAGGTCTTTGTTCATTTTAGGTCAAAGGTTTTCAGGATTCGATGCTTGAGACTTAAGTATTTGTCTAGGTTCATTAGGGTGTCCTTGTTGCAGCAACAAGAGTTACTTTACATAGCCATCCGACGTTTCTGTGTTTCATGTTTGTAAAGACTACTAAATAGACATGCAAGACTCTTAAGTACTAATCTTCAATCTACATTAGACCGGTATTGTATATTTTTTGTTCAGAGTATTAACAAGATCTCGACACATAACATAGATTATACTGATTTTCTATATATAGGATCCATAGCAGAAATTGTAGATCCTGAAAATTTTTCACTGTGTAGAGTTTGGACTACCATTGTTTTTCTTCTCAAAAGATTGAGTTTGTGAAAGACATCTTTGAGGATGAGATACGTAGAAGACAAAGGGTGCTATAACAACCATGGACCAACACAAGAGATCTCAAATAATTCAGAGTTTCACAAAGGAAAGGATGTTACTCGTGTCTCTCACCACCATCGAACAACTATGGGAAAACCAACCCCTTCTAAGTGGGACGATGCACAAAAGTGGCTTGTGGGATTGTCAAAAGGCGAGAAGAGTCACTCCAAAAACAAGCCAAGAAACTCAAACGCAGATGATTTGAGACTGATAGCTCCTGTGCCACAGAAGGAGCATGATTACTCAAGTAGTGAGAAGGAAGAGGAAGACAGTGATGCATGTCAAGATTTCATGACTACAGCTAGTGCCAATGCCATTTCTGCTCAGTATGAAACTGATGCCAAAAGGGTAGAATGTGATGAGTCAAATTGGAGAAACAATATTAAGCCTTCAGAAAGCACAATCCAAGTCCAATCAATATGTTTCAGAGACATGGGGACTGAGATGACACCAATTGCTAGTCAAGAGCCTTCTAGAAATGGCACCCCAATTAGAGCCACAACTCCTGCAACTCGAAGTCCTATTCATTCAGGGACTTCAACTCCAATGAGGGGTCAAAATGCCTTGCAAGTTGTGGAGGGTGTTAAGCACAGTGTAGAAGGATCAACAAGCCCTTGCAAGAGGATTGAAGATCAAGCTAGAAAGTTGAGTCCTCTAGAAAGCCGAGCAATGGCTTGGGACGAGGCAGAACGTGCCAAATACATGGCCAGGTAATTGCTTGACTATTGAACTTGTTCTATGATCAAATGCTAAAATTCAATGAACTAGTGACTGAATTTAATGCAGGAAAAGGGTTTTTCCTTCAATAAGTGCAAATTCAGTGATTTTAGGGATGATTTGTTTCAAAATTACAATTAGATTTGTCACTATGTTTTTTTCAGCTAATAATATAGTTTATTTTCATTATTAAACACTTAACATGAACTGTACTCTTGTTTAGAGAAATGCTCTAGTTCAAGTGAGTTTTCTTGGTTGGTCCACGGACCTTAGGAGTCAAGGATTTAATGTGATTGTAAAAACTTTGCTTGTAAAAACTTTATTTAGGTTCAAGCGGGAAGAGGTGAAGATTCAAGCCTGGGAAAATCACCAGATTAGAAAAGCTGAAATGGAGATGAAGAAAATGGAGGTACAATCCTTACTGAGTTTATTGCAGTTCTTATAATCTAGCTTATCATTAATAAGATATTCTGAAATTGGTACTTCCAAAAGTAGATCTTCCCATAGCTCTTAAACGGTGTTGTAGGTTAGCATTGCAGTACTGTAGTACAACCATTTTTCCCTCAATTTGTTGTAATAAATAATTTTAACCTTTCCAACGCTGAAGATGATAGCTCATCTTTTCATGCCCTGTTAAGAACTCCAAAGCACATCTCAGTAAAGTTGAAAGGTCTGTGAAATAGACTGACAAAGAGAATTATTCCTCAAAAGAAACATGACATGGCAGGGAGCTTTGATCTTTGATATTTTCTTCATGGATTCATTCCCCATGCAGGGAATAGAAAATGTATATATTATGAAACTCCCTCGAGTTGTCATTGATCCACTGAAATAGCACAAGGGTTAAGCAAGTACTCTCTGTAATTGATAGCTTCAAAACAGTACACTGATGCATAGTGATATATATCTTATGTGATACTGATAGAACCTCCTCTGGGTACCAGACATGCATTGCTTTCATCAGTGGGCTCAAGTTTGAGTAAAGTTGCTTTTTACTGCAAAATACCGTACAATTTACATTTGTACAGCTGCACATTTTGTTGTGTATGTACCTATAAGGGATTACTTACTATTATTATCTGACACAACAAAATATTGTGTTGCCAAAGCAAAATCATTGAATTGTGCACATAGTTAATAGATAATTACAGTACTTAAGTAAGTGATTAGGAGTTTGATCTTCAAATTAAAAGACAATTGGTTCAAAGATATGAGTCTCTTTAGTATTGTACAATGTTTAACATATTGATGATGTTGATTAGGCCTAATGGATGTGTTTGAATGAGTAGGTGAAAGCTGAGAGAATGAAGGCTTTGGCACAAGAAAGGTTTGCAAATAAACTGGCTTCTACCAAGAGGATAGCGGAAGAGAAAAGGGCTAATGCACAGGTGAAGATGAATGACAAGGCTTTGAGGACTACCGAAAGGGTAGACTATATACGAAGAACAGGACATGTGCCTTCTTCTTTCTCTTTCAACTTTAAGTTGCCTTCCATGTGTTGGTAGCAGTTTTGCAACCTTTATGCAATATTTGTGTGCAAAAATATAAAAACTTTTCGGTCTGTTCCAACGCAATTATTGTGCTACTTCTAAAATAATGTTGCAAGGTCCATCGTGTTTTTCTTGCTCTCATATTTGTGATTGTTTCTTCCACATTTATGTGTCTCTTTCAGTGATTGTTCCTGAAAAATCAGTCATTGGTCTATGAGCGAGCATAGCAAAATGCGACAATAATGAAGCAACATGTGCATTAACTTAAATACCATTACTCTAGGGTTAGGATTAGGTAAACTCCTAAGTAAAAAATTACAAGTATTTTTTTATATGCCAATGATCATTTCTTATAATCATGGCTATTATTGATGTTTTGTTTTATGTACTTAATAATTTTGTTTTCTTCAAACATCCTTTTTGTTAATCACATGGCTTACCTTCAACTGATCGACCTTCACCTCCCACATTCCACCACTCCCAAGCCCAGTCTTAAACCTTAATCAGGGGTGGGGATGAATTTAAAATTCCAATCCAAATGTAATAAAAATGGATTGAATTTGAAATTGAGATACCTTGCATATTAATTTAAATTTTTTTAATGTAGGTTAAATTTCCATTTGAATTAGTTTAAATTTAGATCCAATTAATCGATTTAATTAGGATAAAACTATTATTAAAATTGAGGCTGTTGTTTTTATTTGAATTAATTTTAGTTGTTATGTTTTTATTAAATAATTAAAAAATTTTAAGGTATTAGTTGTTAATTTTAAGAGAGTGGTGAGCATGTATGGTTACCAATACATAATGGTTTAACTTGAGGATGGATTTGTTCAATAATTCTCATTGAAACTTTTCTTTGGTATTGTTTTTCTTTCATTGCTAACTATTTTTGCTTACAAAACTTTTTCTCATTTTGTGATCTTGTAACAATTCGAGCACTTATTTATGTTCGATGTCTTTATCCACTTTTAATAACTTATTGTTTACTAAAAAGACATTTCATTTATTATTTGTCTTTAGAAAATAAGGTAATAATTTATGTAATGAATAAGACTAATTTTTAATATTTGATCAATATAATGATCAATCATGATTCAAATGAAATCGAGTTTAAACTTTACATTTATAATTTAATATTATGAGTTTAAATTGGGATTTATAATGCATTCTTATTATATAACGAGATTTATAATGCATTCTTATTATATAACGATATTTATGTAAGATTATTAAATTTTTTAAACCGTGCATCATACTTTATAGAAAAATTTAGAAAATAATTTTTCAAAAGAATAGGAGAATGCTTATAAGTAATTCAAATCTTATTTAACTTTTAAAAGTAAGTTGTATATGAAGGGAAGGGTTTTATATATAAATAACTTAAACCTCATTATAAGTTTAGCTAAATTAACGTGGGACTTAAAAACAAAAAAATGGTGTCAATGAACTAAAAGGTAGTACTTCAGTTTAGTCTAAAATGGTTTATTCTACATGATGTGGGACTTCTTGGTCATGTTCTTCTTCAACTCTTGGACGTTTTCTTTCGTCCAATTAAAGGCCAAAGCTACTCACTTATGTCTACAAAATCCTACAATTACAAGAAAATATGTACAACTATACAAGTTTTACAAGATTAAGAAGAAAAAAATTAAATTATAGTATTATACTTTCCAAAATAGTAGTCTTCTTCCTTGAAGTTTCATCATCTTCTGTCCTCTTAGTTATGAACCTTATGATTCAATGGTTTCCATTAACATGATTCTCCCTTATCTAATATTTCCTTGTCTCTCTATCAATTCTCATCTCCTTCTTTGCAAGTTCAATTGGTAAGTTTTCTCTTTAAGTGAGTGATTCTCTTATTTCTATCTTTTTCCCCTTTTTTTGTGGTATGAGATGTGACTTAAGAGAAATATAGGGTCATGAGATAAAATCTTAACCCCTAGAAGAATTATATATATATATATATATATATATATATATATATATATATATATATATATTGTCCTTTGAAGTCTTCTCATAACCTACTTTTAAATTTGCTATTTTTATTAAATATAGTTATTATGTATAAACATTTTTTAGTATAATATTACATTTTATGACAGTTGTGGAAAGTTATTATTCCCTTTAATTTGAAATTTATCTCTTGGTAATCTAGAGTGTAATATTATGTTTTCATGAGTTGTCTAATAATTATTGAGAGGATATGAAAGTTCTTTAATTTCTAATTCTCCAAGAAGTATAAATATAATGAATTCATGACACAAAGGAGAACATCTCCCTTAATGTTTGAGCTCAACACTAGGTATAGATGGAAACAAAAAAGTTAAAGATATTTTTCGAGACAAACATACATTATTAGTTCTTAAGTTAGATTTGGTTATCTATTTAGGTTTCATTTTAATATAAACACTATCTCTAAAATGGTTATTTTCTTTCTCCCCTAACTTTTCTATAGGATTATGACCTCGTCTTTCATCAAACTGACGATCAAAGTCTACCATTGGATCCGTGACAGTGTTTGGAGCAGAATTGTCCAATCAAAAGCTTGATTTGCGTAAATTGAATTCTGCTCCTTCTTTCCTTGAGTTAGTTTGTAAGTTTTCCTTGAATCTTGTTATATTTCCATTGCATGTGATGCTTTTACCCCTAAAGATTAGTTTATGCTACTTAATGGTTTTAGTGATGTGTTTTGATAGTTAATCAAAACTCTATGGTGCATGTTAAACTATATTGGTTATTCCCTGGGAATTGGAGCTCTTTGGATGTTTTTGTTTCAATTCAGGTAAGAGAAGTTAGATTTCATTAAAAAAATTAAGGGATGCTTTCCACGTGATTCTTAATTGCTTGTAGGGATGTTGGATCCATCTCGAAGTGAAGTTGAAGTGGAGTCATTGGTTTGGCTTTGGAGTGATAGCATATACCCAGATCGGGGGAAATTTCTACCCGAGCTTCACTGTGGACACTAAATGTTCTTACCATAATCTGAGTACGAACCTTTTTGAGATAAGTTGGAGCCAACTTGACCCAAGTCTGAACAATGAATGACCCAAGGATGAAGGAGGTCCATTTATAAAAGACACTTCAACGCTCAAGTAAGTAAATGATTAAATGATCAAATATGGCTAGGTGATGTGTAGTATAAGTGAGTAAAAAGCCAAATGAGAAAAAGTGAATACTTCTTAGTGAGTGAAGTGATATTTATAGATTGTGCTAGGTGGTTCAAAACCAGAACAACCAACTCGACAGTTATCGAGTTACGTGTAGGTGGATGTCAAGATATGCAGGTTTGTTGAGTTGGTTATCTGTGTATCTTGGACACGGAGAAAACTATCTTGAATATCTCGTACATGGGGTAGTACAATTCTAATGTTGTACAACATATCACATATTTAAATATATTCTTAATCCAAGAATTAATTATTATTTTACACACTTTATATAATTTTATCAAAACAATTTTATTTGTTATGGTACATTTTCTAAATGATAAAACTATTATAACTTTTTTTAAAATATTGTGTCATACTTATGATTTTGGCTAGGTGATGAAAAAGAAAAAAAGGATTTTAGTGTCAGAGGTGACAATCTATAAGAGGAGCAATTGTAGAGTGAACTGAAAGTTAAAAGACAAATTTGTGCAAAAGTTCGAAAGTTACATCGATTATCTGAAATAGAAATATTTAAAGGAAAATTAGAGTAACTACCAAAAGACTATTAACAAAGAATACACTCCGAAATTAGCCATAAGAGCTTACCCTATTGCGTATATCAAATATGTGAAAATGTTCTAGTCATTTCCAAAATTTTATATCAAAATAAATTATTATTTTTACATGACATTGAAGAAACATGACAAAAAATATATCTTAAAGAAAGAAATTGTTCTTTTATTATTTTTTTGGGATATCTAAAATTATAAATTTTATAAATATTATAATAATAAAATTTAAGTCTAATTCAATCTTACAAAAATATAATATTTATCTTATTTATATATTATAAATTGGTTTTATTTTTAATCGATACAAGATACCCATCATATTTCTTACATTGGTGATATCGTACTTTTATGTCAATAACATCAGGATAGGTATAAATCTTAATTAAGATATACTCTAGATAGCTTTGATTTTATATTTAGATAGTGAAATTTAAATCTAATTCACTTTTGTAAAAACATCTCAGTGAAGTTATGCTTGTCTTTCACTTATATAACATATCTTAGTTCTATATAAACCAAGTAAAAAATAAAAAAAATTGATATATAAATCTAAAATGATAAAAAATTTGACAATCCATAATAAAAAAATTGTAAAATTAAACATGAAAAAATAATAAAAAATATAATTTATCTACACGATAAAAATAATAAGAACCCACTTTGAATATATAACATCAAAGATAGTGTGAGTTATATAAAATTTAAGAACAAAAACAAAGACGAGGGAAGGAAATGGAAAACAAAGAAAAATAAAAGAGGAGATTGAGAAGATACAAACACATATAGTTGATTGAGTAAAAATTGAAAATTTAGTAAAAAATAAGAAAAGTAAGAGAAAATAAAAACTAAAAAAATTGTAATAGTAACTCCACTAATAATTAACTACAAATATATGTAAATCAACAAAATATATTAAAGAACTATAGAAGTATAAACAAACTAACAAGTTTATTATTATAAATTTTCCAAATATAAAAATTTTATATAAGAAGATAGTAGATTTTAATAATTTTAAAACATATATGAATAATTAACAATAATATCACAATATAAATTTAATATTTTTTAACTGCTAATTCTATTTTCTTGGCACACAATAATGTTTTTGGTGCTATCTTTTTCAAAGTGACGAGTTTAAAATAAATTAAATCAGTTGCTTCCTTCAGATATAAAATATTTCTTGTACTTATCAAATTCTTAAAATGACAATAATGTCTTTGTTATTTTATATATTAAATAATTTTTCTTTTTTTCATATTTACATAAATATCTCTCTCATATATTGTTTTTTTAACAATAATAAAAATAATGTTAGATGTTATTGAAATATTTATAATTTAATATAATTAATTTTAAAAATTCACTTTAACACATTATTTTTAAATATTTAGTTTTTTATAACTAATTTAATATTACTCAAAAAATATAAATATCTTTTAATATTTATTAGATTTTTTTATTATTTATAAAAAAAATTGTTAATATTTATCCAGAAAAAGTTAACATTTTTTTATTTGATTGTAATTATTTGTCTAAATGACTTAATATAAAAAAAAATTTAATAAATAAATTTTAAAATAAAAGTAATAAAAAAATTATTGATATATTAAACATTTATTAAACTAATACCAATATTATGGAAACAATAAAATTTATGACAATAGTTAATAGTTAATGTGTAAAATAGCGTTATAAAAGGATGTGCACAATGGGAATTAAAAACTTATGTTAGAACATGTAATATTTTTGTTTTAAAATATTTTGTAAAAAAGGAATCTCCTGATAATATCCAGCTTTTTTGTCACCCTGTTTTGTTTAGGGCCCAATTTTCTTTGTACGGGAGGGGTCGCTCTTTCGTTCCCTATTTTCTCTTCTCTTCGCAGCCGCACCGCATCGCATCGCTTATTCGATTGCGCTGCCTCTCTTCCGCTTTCTCTTTTTAATATCCAATTTCATCATCTTCGGTAAGCCTTTTCGATCTCTCTATCGTTTTTCAACGCCTCTTCCTAAATTTCTAGGGTTTCCATTCTAACCCTCCTTTTACCTTCCTACTTTATTTCAAATCATACTTTTCTTTATTACCTTCTTCCGTCATTTCCAATCGCCGTCAGATCTCTCACGCTTTCTTCTTAAGTTTTCAAATTCCACGGATTTGTTGTTTTTTGGGTTTAGGGTTCTGTAAAACAAAAAAGAAAAATAAAAAATACAAAGGCGGTCCGAAGGGGGATTAGGGTTTGCCCTTGTAATCCACGCATATAGGTAGCTAGAGATATATGGCGGCTGGGAGACATGGCGGTTATCGCGAAAACGAGTTCAGAGAGCGCGAATCGAAACTGGAAGGTTCTAGACGGGGGTTCGCCAATTCGAAAGAGGATTACGATCGTGTTAGGAATGGTGGCGGTGATGTTGTGAGGGGTGGGTCCAGGGAGAGGGTTAGGGTGAGGCAGAGGGATATTAAGGAGAGGGAAGGTGTTAATGGTGGTTACCGGTCATCTTCGAGTAGGAGTGACTCTGGCAGCAGTGGCCTTGGTCCTCGCCGGTGTGGTTTTTCTGTCAAGGCAGTGGATAGAGAGCCTGGTGAGCTTTCAAGTGAGAGTGGTTCTGATGATGCTATTGAATCAGAATCGGGGGCGAAAGACTCCGAGGTTGCCATGTTGGAAGAAACCAGAACCCGATCTCCAGCGGTGCCGGAGAGGAAAAGAAAATTCTCGCCCATTGTGTGGGATCAGGATGACAAAGATGTCAGTGAGTCATCCAAAGTTAGGGTTTCTGCCTCTACAGTGGTGACAGAAGCTCTTCCTCCTCCGCCTCCATTGCCAAAGGTGTTCCGTCAGTCACAGTCACCAAATGCTCCAAATGGTGGAGTTGAAATACATCCTGTCAAGAACAAGGAGACCGAGGATCTTCAGTTGAATGCAGCATCTAAGGTTACCTTGCCCTCTCCTTCAGGTTTGCATTCATCACCTCCGAAAGGGAGGTGGGGTAATGATCAGGAAGCTGAGCATTTAGAAGGTGAAGTTTATGTTCCAGCTCGCAATATATCGTCTTCAAGATGGGCGGCTGGTGATAACTCTCCTGGTGATGAGGGTGAGATCCTCAATGATGAGGAAATGCCCAAACGGAGGAGGAAGGTGTCTCCTGAGTTCTTGGATGGCAGACTAAGGAACAAGTTATTGAGCCCTGTGGAATCCAAGATAGAAGGTATTGAAGGAGCTAGAGCCAGATCATCTGAATCTGAAGAAAGGGGTGTCCGTGGGAGAACTTCCAGCAGTGATGATCATCCTGGTATGGAGTCAGAGAAGGATGACTTCATGGAGGTTGATCCTCAAGGTTTGAAAAGTGAAACCAGTGGCAGTCACTCGGACACGGAATATGAAGATGAAGATGATGGTCGGGAGACTCCAGAACCTCCTTCTCCACCTCAAAGAACTGTCAACATGCTTCAGGGTTGTAGAAGTGTTGATGAGTTTGAGAGACTTAACAAGATAGATGAAGGAACATATGGTGTTGTATATAGGGCTAGGGATAAAAAGACTGGAGAAATTGTAGCATTGAAGAAGGTCAAGATGGAGAAGGAAAAAGAGGGCTTCCCACTGACTTCTCTTAGGGAAATAAACATTCTTCTTTCTTTTCACCACCCATCCATAGTTGATGTTAAAGAAGTAGTGGTAGGAAGTAGCCTTGATAGCATTTTCATGGTCATGGAATATATGGAGCATGACCTTAAAGGACTAATGGAAGCAATGAAGCAACCTTTCAGCCAGAGTGAGGTGAAGTGCTTGATGATCCAGCTTTTAGAAGGTGTGAAGTATCTTCATGACAACTGGGTGCTTCATAGGGATTTAAAGACTTCAAATCTGCTTCTAAATAATAGGGGTGAGCTCAAAATTTGTGATTTTGGCTTGGCTCGTCAGTATGGGAGTCCTTTAAAGCCATACACACACCTGGTGGTTACACTTTGGTACAGGTAAATGCTAATCTGCTTATATATGCAGTTTGATTCTCTCTCTTTTTCTCTGTATATGTGTTATATGTGTCTATTTACGTCATAGGCTATTTGGTATTACATTCTTAGGTATAGTTTGGAACCATGTAGTAATGTTGTCATGTTCAATGGTTGTAATAAAACTAATATTTGTTTGAAGCTATTATTTTGCAACAAAGTAGCCTCATAGCCTAATTGTTGCTACTTTAGGTCAATATATACGTGCTTATCGATCCTTTTTTGAAGCATTAATGTTTTTACATGGGTGAATCCTCTGTCATCACTTGGGGTGTTTCATTTGTTGCACTTGCCTTCATTTTACTTGTTTATCTAAATATGTGTTTGACTACATCTCTTGCAGAGATGAGGTCATTTACCTAATTGTTGTCTATACGTTTCTCAGGGCACCTGAACTTCTTCTGGGGTCAAAACAGTATTCGACAGCCATAGACATGTGGTCTCTAGGTTGTATAATGGCTGAGCTATTATCTAAGGAACCACTGTTTAATGGGAGAACGGAGTTTGATCAACTTGACAAGGTATGATAATGTTATTTTCTTTACATCAGGTATACATAATTTTTTTTCTCTTTCGATGTAACCTGTGGTGTCTTGCACTTAACTACTTGGTGGTTGTTTTACACTTTTGACTTATTTTATTCTACTTGTAGATTTTTCGGATTCTAGGCACCCCTAGTGAAGCAATTTGGCCTGTTTTACACTTTTGACTTATGTTATTCTACTTGTAGATTTTTCGGATTCTAGGCACCCCTAATGAAGCAATTTGGCCTGGTTTCTCAAAATTACCTGGAGTCAAGGTCAATTTTGTCAAACACCAGTAAGTGCTTACGATTTCCTTTATTTAGAAAATTACTGTTTGATTATATTGTGCTTATGTTTTGCCACTGTTTTCCCAGGCTTCCAGCTTTGGGTGGTTCTGGTCTGACTATCTGGCCTCCCTTGGTGACTTGACTATTGAACAACTTTCTATTTTGTATTAACAGTCTGAATGTTCCTTTCAGGTACAACCTCCTGCGTAAAAAGTTTCCTGCCACATCATTCACTGGATCTCCTGTTCTTTCGGATTCAGGATTTGATTTGTTGAACAAGCTTCTAACATATGACCCTGAAAAGGTAAAGTTGACGTGCTACACGAATTAATTTGGTAATAAATATTTGTGAGTATTAAGACAAGACACTATTTTATGCAGCGGATCACTGCCGAAGCTGCTCTAAATCATGAGTGGTTCCGTGAGGTTCCTCTTCCCAAAAGTAAAGAATTCATGCCTACATTTCCTGCTCAACATGCTCAGGACAGGTATTTTAGTCTAATATGAAATCCTGGAGCAGTTTTCTTTAATACCAAAAGCTTTACATAACTGTTCTGTATTCTTGACAGAGGAGGAAGGTTGTGTAAAATATTTGTTGATTTTTTATCTACAATTTTTCAGTTTTGACAAGTTATCATGATTTCTTCATATGAATAGGCGTGTGCGGAGAATATACAAGAGTCCAGATCCTTTAGAAGAGCAGCGTCGGAAGGAGTTGCAGCAGGGTGAAACAGGGACTGGTGGAATTTTTGGCTGAGAATGCTGCTTGCTAAGGCTATGTCTCTATAGTTATCCTAACACTACTGAATGTTTTAGTGTTTGAGGTGAGGGTATGCACTGAATGGAAGTTGGAAGCATGTTTGTTAGACGATCACTCGTGCTGTTTTTTAACAGGAACTTATTGGTTTAGCGAAGATGTATTCTTTTACCTCCCTGGGAACCAGATTTATTTCAGGTTAACATTCTTGATGCTTGATCATTATATAGAAATGCATCTGGGACATAGCTTGCTGCTCAAGGTGTGGCATTTGGCTTCTAAAATTAGGAATTGTCAGTGTCTGCTGAAACTTTGTAACATATTTCCATTGGCATATTTGTAAACAAATTTTATCTGGTTTTGAGTATTAAAGCACTGGATTTTCTAGCAGCTATGTCTCTTCTTTCTATTTTAATATTCACATTGTGTTTGCAAGAGACGGTTGGTGTGAAGTGCAAGAGGACCTTCTGTGCATCTTTCCAAAGAAATTGGGTGACATTATGCATTAAAAGGTAATGCATTCCTTTGATATCTTGGATATTAAGGAATGAGGACATGTTTTATGTGTGAGATGTGAGACAGATAGCGTCTCTAGAATTTGAAGCTATTCTTGTACTTCAACTGATTTTTAATTTGTTAGTATTGTTTTTCTTTTTGGTAGTGGGGTGTGTGTTGGTGTTGATGGAGGGTTTAGAGTACTTAGTGCTGTTTTTATTCATCTTAATGTTGCTACCTGAACAAATTATTGGTCTATATTATATAATTCAGCAATGGCATATTATGAAGGAATCTCCCAAATTTAATATTGTGGATGACATGATCTACTATGAATTATTTTATTGTGGATGCGACAATCTTAAGTAGAATTAATGATCACTTTTTTTTGGATTTGAAGTGGCTGTGACCTCTTTACAATGACCAATTATTAGAAAGGAAATATTCTATATTTTTATGGGTCCGAAGTAATGAATTTATCATACAAGAATTTATTTGCTGTGATAGGTGAATGTTTTCAATTCTTGTATCTAAGTGAAATGAATTGCCAAAAATTTCGTGGGTCCCTATGCTTGACGTTTAGGCGATGATGGAATATTTTTGCATTAGCTTTGTTTATGGGCTTTTGTGTTTTTATTTGAACTTGTTAACACTAAGCCATAATAAAAGTGAAAAACAGGTCTATATTTTTCTATCATTCCTACAGGTTAGAAAATCACCCCCTAATAATGCTTTGTGATGTTTAACAACTATGATTGAAAACATTTTTGTGCTCTTGTTCTGAAAGGCGCATTCTTGTATTAATGACATTTTTTACACCAATTGTATTGAGGCAAACCAAATTGTCAATGAACAGTTATTGACGTTCAATAAATTTGTAACCAAGTTTTTTACTGGATGCTTATTACTGTATTTTAAGCCTATAGTTTCCCTTTTTAAACAGTTTATTTTTCTTCCCCATGACAAGGAAATAAACAACTAATTTTCAGCTTTTCATACCTCTAGTGTTTGCTCACATTCGTCAATTCAAGAAGTGGAAAGTTAGCAAGACAGTTATCTTATTATCATTTGAGTACAAGAATTTTTTATGATAGTTGTCTGCAAATGTCACTGCAGTATCAAGTATCAAAGCAAGCAGGTTGAGGAGGTTACCAGTATATCTTAAAGTATAGAACTTCAATTAATTGTTCCTTCAGTCTCTCTAGAGGTACAAAGCAAAACTTGTTTTGTTATAATGTGTTTTTCCCTTTCGTCTTTATAGATTTTTAAGATCTGAATTATTTACTTGTACTGTGCTGTAATAATTTCTTAATTCTTAGTATCAGTGATATGGTCCCCCTTGCCCATCCTTCTCCTAGAATGCGATGTGGTAGATTATAACATTGAATTATGCACTGACTGCCTCAATGTCATGCTAAATTTATGGTGAAATGTTTTGATTGAAGCATGTAGGATCAAGTACTCGGGTGTGTTTTGGGGAGAATCGAGAAATTTAACTTGCAGTGTTTTTAAGATAATGTAAATATATGATGGTGTCTAAATCGTTGATCACTTTATACAAATACCTTTAAATACTGTTATACCTTTACTCACGCACTACATTGTGGCAGTTTGAAATCAATTTTGCCAGCGGAAATTTGATCTAATGGCTATCTGTTATCTGAGATTTCTTAATATTCCAATACCCATTAAAGGGAAGTCAACTTTACATTAACCAGTTTAACAATTCCCTGAGTTTTTTACTCATGCACACTACATTGTAGTAGTTTGTTTGTAATGAATTTTGCAAGCGGAAATTTGATCTGATGGCCAACAGTTGTCTCAGATTTCTTTAATATTCCAATACTCATGAAAGAGTAGTAAAGTTTACTTTACCCCGCCTGAACAACAACTTCCTCACTTGTTTACATTCCTTAGTCATTGTTTAATTTATGTTTTCATTCGAACATTGTGGGTGTTTTTCCTTTTTTTTATTTTCAATATAAAACGAGAACCTTTTACTATGCTTTCATGATTTCTGCAAGAATTGATGCATTTTTTGCAATGCTTATAGTACAATTGATAATTCTATTAATTGGTACAGCTGGGAGATTGGGTTGCTAAGAGATGTAAAGCATCCACTTCCCATTCAACATCATTTACTGGATTTCATCACTGGATGGCTAATGCTGTAAGCATAAGCTGTATTTTTTATTTTATTTTAATTGGTAGAGGGCAGGTTTGATATGGAATATCAGGTTTGTCTTTAAGAGTGTGGATGGGTTTGTATTTCATGTGGTCGTGTCCACAAATCATTTTATCTGTTCTGTAGAAGATCTTTCTTAAATAAGATCTGGATTATGTCGAAGGATTGGAAAATGGATCGATCTGTGAATTAGCAGTTTTCGTGGATCTTCGGTTGGACTTGGGTGTAAAGGTAGGGAAAGGCTTAAGATCCGCTAAAACATGGGTTTCTCTACAATAGTACACATATCGATGACATTGAACCTAAATCTTAGCGCATGACCTTGAATTTGAAGATGAAATCAAACATACACTAGGCATAGGCAATTCATTACATGCACATATATTGTTTTAGTTACTCTGAGGTTATTGTTTGCCTATATGCATTTTGTTTGACAAAGCAGAAGGCATGAACTGTTTTGGACTGGAGGGGGTAGTTGAATATACACACTAGGCATACAGAGGCAATTAAGTACAAGCACATATATTGTTTTAGAGTGTCTATAGTTTAGGGTTTGTATATATGTGGTTTTTTTGCCGTGTCAGTAGGATGGAATACTCGAGTCTATCTTGTGCTTAACTTGAAATTTTATGGGAGTCAGGTGACTAGGACCTTTTGTTTCAATTTAGTAAACTAAAATGCATATAAAAGTCGTATTGTACAATTAAAAGGATATAAACTCATGAGTATATTTGTGATGTGCATACAACTTACGTATGATTTTTACAAAGTTTGAAATAGTTCGTAAGAATTTGTGAGAAAATGGGCCAGCAATCAATAATTTATTTGATGAATGTTGCATGAATTGTCTTTTTGACTTGTGAAACAAAATAAAATTGCATGAGTTGCCTTTGATTTGTGACAGGTAGAGAAAAATAAAAAGTGCTTGAATAGTCTTTGGTTTGTTAAAGGTAGAGAAAAATTGAGCAGGAAACGGTGGAAGTTAGGACTGCTAAGCAGCTAGGGAAAAGGGCGAGAAAACGCAACGTCACATGATGTATTATTCTATAGGATTTCCAACCCTCCCAGTAAGCTAAGGTTTCGAATTTTGTTGATTTTTTAATGGATTCACCTTAGCTGACTGGGAACCTAATCTATACTGAAAGGTGTAATTGCTAGTTCCTATGGATTGTTAAACTTTTAGGGTTATGGTAGATCTTCTGTATTTCAAACTCCTTTGGTTGAGTTTTATTTGTTTTTTCTTTTGTTCAATCAAGTGATCTCTTAACTTAAATTTTAAGTGACACCTTTAAACTGAACTCTGAATGAGATTAATAAAGTAAGACGTCTTGCGAACTATTGTTTTAAGAATATCGGATAAGTAATTAAAATATTTTTCGTATCGAAAATCATGAGCGAGCGTTAACAAATCATGGAGAACGGTTCTAATTCATTCCTGTAAAAACCTTTTTACTTTTATATTCCTATTTAGTGTCTAGAGTACTAGATAGCAACTGTAATCCTAAACGTGTTATGCACTTCGTTATCTTCTTATCTTCTTATTTGTTTAATTAGGCAAATAAGAATTTCTAAAAGTTAGTAATCATCATTGGTCTTCTGTATGATAAATGGACTCGTCTGTTATTGTTGCGATAGAATATACTTAAGATTAATACGATTGGATATTAAGCTATGTGAAATGGTTCTATCAAGTTTAAAGAGTAATTGTTTTACAGGTGTTAGAAATGGTTAGTTTTTAGAAATTACAGAACACTTGTCTTTAAAAGTGTTATAGAATACTGAATCGAGATGAAATAATTCGTTGACAAAAGCTTTTCGCTGTTATGAGCGGTGGCCACTAGACTTATAAACTGTTTTAGCTTTCCATTTGTTTTCCGGATGTACAATTCAATTTTTAGATTATACAATTTGAAACAAAAATCAAAAGTCAATTCAATTTTTGGATTATACAATTTGAAACAAAAATATATAATTTCTGAATTGTAAAATCTGAGTTATTTTAAATTAATTTTAATTTTTGGATTTTAAAATCTAAAGTCTAAATCTTTTTATTAAAATTTTTGAATTATAGAATTTGAAAGTAAAAATCAATTTTAAATAACTTTTGAATTTTACAAAAGTCTTAATTTTTACTAGTGAAATATTTTTGTCTTTTTCTCAAGGTTATTTTTGAAATTAACAAAGATATGGAGGTGTATGCAGATATTATGAAAGTGCAGGAAGAAGCTTTCGGTTGATCATATGGGGAATCCATTAACTTTCTTATGATTTAGTTTTGGGTTGGTGATAAAATATGACTTTATAGTTACGTTAGATACGGAGCTCATTTTGGTACGCGTACACACATATTATGAGTGTGTTTCCTATAGATATATTTTATATTGTATATTCCACTCTATTTGAAAAAACTTTCACCTTGTATATTGTCTATACCCAATAAGTATGTTGCAAAATATTTCATTACTAGTCTCATCATTTATTTCTTTTCTCCAAACTTTTAGTATTATGTATTTTAATTTCGTATAAAGTTTGTGAGCTTAAACAAATAATTATATTTTAATTGACATGCTCGAGTGATAATAACTAGTTTCTTATCTTTAATTGTTGTTCAGAAAACAAAACTAATGTGACACATGTATTTCTATAAATTGTTCACTTATATTGTTGTATAATGTTGGTAACATATAAAGAAGAAAAATATTATTCTCTCTTTTCTTTTCCGTTTAAAGAAAAGTTGAGAGGTATGTGAAGAATAGGAGGTAAAATTAAGAGGCATTACAATCATAAAAACAGATGTTAATAAGAGTTTTTAACACAACATACTTTTCTTGCTTAAAATTGTCTGAAATTCATAATTTGTCCAATCACTTTCCATTTTTATAATGTTTAATAGTTTTTTGAAAAATACTAACGTGTTAAATATTGGCAAGAAATGCAGTTTTTTGGTTAAAACTTCATTAAGAATATGTTTTAGTGAGTTTTTCCATTAAATACTCTGGTAAAAAAAAAAGAAACAAACTTCTTCATAATTTATGAATGATATTATATAAAGATAAAAAATAAAAAATTTAGGAAAGCTATACAAATGAACTCTTACAAATTATTCTATTGGTAATGAAGAAGTAATTTTTTTCAGAAATATACATATAAAGAAATTCGTTTAAATATACCCAAAGTCCTGATAAATTATTGAATAATTTCGGCTTTAAAAAGTTTTTAATTACTTTAAATTAGTGATATTAATGTTAATTCCCATAAAAAAATTAGTTCTCATCCTTTGAAAAGTTAAAATTTGTTTTTGGTACCATTATGTGACATTAGTTAACAGTTTATATGCTTAAAGGAGTGACCATTCTAAAAAATGTTTAATTTTCTGTTACGTGAACATCTTATACTGTAAAAAAGTTTGCTAGATTCCTAATCGCTAGGAACCAAAAATATTCATTTTAAATTTGGAGCATTAAAAAAAAAAAAAAAAATAGAAAGATAATACCAAATTCACTCATATTATAGAAACTAAAATCCATAATTTTAAAGTTTAAAACAAAATCTCAATTTGCAAACGATTAATGATATTAGATAAAAAATAAGTGAAATTTACTTAGTTAAAAAGAAATCAACAACTATCGGAAGAAAATGGAAGAGTTGTCTGTACAAATCAAGCAAACATCGTTTTTCCTCACTTAACTGCAACCTATTTCTGAGATGAAGTATGGACAAAGGCTCGTTCCTTTGCTATAAACATATTACAAGCTGATCGGCACCAGGTCAATTCAATAAATCGCCCTACCGATATCTCAAACAATGATAATAATAATAATAAAAAAAAAAAACTAAATCAGAATTTGCAAGCAACATTACTTGGTTGGAATATCACTATCCACCAAGACTCGAACACCCAACGCGATTGGCCCTTAGTGTAAGAGCAAAAGTTATACGCATTCAACAAGAGAACGCACTTATAAGAGCCACAAAGGTCTAGAGAATGGAGAGACTCTTCTACAAATATGATCCTTCCATTTCAAATGAGATGGTGCAAACCTAATGTTAAGAATCAAAACAATGAGAAAGACTGATTCGATGAGCCCAAGTATGTTGAAAACCGCAAATATCTTTCACGCTTGTATGGATTTACGGAAAAGTGTTTGCTTGCCTAATGTGCTAATTCCAAGTCACAAAATCAACAAACGAGTCAGTATGCTGACGGGAAGAATACGAATCACGAACAGAATTTGGCTATGAATTTACGTTGCTGGGAATTGGGGAAGAGGCCAAAGGGCATATTTCACGGCGGCACCACAAATCTCATGATCATGGGTCTGCTTCTTTGCTGTTTGCATGCAACATTCTGACACAGAAGAAATTATTAGAAGCTCCAAGCATCCATAGTCCCCGCTCATCTCCATCTGATGTGAAACCGAGTTTGTCAATTTACGAGAGAGTTAAAAACTCTTTTTGCTACATGGAGATCATTTGAAACTTGTATCTCAGATTACGTAATAATTTCTCCTGGCACAGCATATAAACTCAGTATCCTTGGTCCCCAGGAAGAATTATGGCTATTAGTGGAGGGCTTTCAATCAAAATGAAAATCATAACCTGAAAGAGCTAAAACGAAAGGCTTTTTTGGTCAGTGTGCAGATTTTATCCTTAGATTAGCGTCTGACCGAGAACAAAGGTAACCAGACTTAATTCAAGGAAAAATATTGTGTTGACTAGAGACCGATCCACTGTCCATCCAAATATTGTTATTCCTCCTGGATTTGTCTGCAAATACATCACTGCATATATTTGAAGAAAACAATAAGCATGAAATCCTCCTGGTGGACGCAAAACAAGTTAACAGGCCGCGTTCAAGTCTTGAAACAAGAAAGAACAAGATTTCTCAACTTGAAAATACATTCCAAAAGCAGTTATATACAAGTTGTGTGTGATTTAGAACGACTGCCAATATATTGATAATAAATAAAGTCATGCATATATGAACCAGAAATTTCAGTGCACTAATCTCACAAAATGATTTGCAAAAAATAGTGATTTATGTGGTAATTATTACGAGGACAACGGAATGGCCTAGTAATAATATCTACATATATGCAAAAATGAACCGAACCTTTAGGCTTTCAATATTTTCTAGAGATGGCATGTATATTGCACATTACATAAGATGATTCTAAGAAAGCTAATTTGCTAATCTAATCAGATGTATCATAATAAATGCTTGCATAGCCTGCTGTAGGTAGCCATTTTAAGCTAGTATTGGTTCATGAACACGAGAGATAATAATGCAAATGAATATCGATCAGATATACCTTTAGAGAAAATAAGCAGAAATACGTTTTTCCTTGTCTTAGACAATGTTAGATACCTCTTTCACAGTACCAAATATTTTCAGTATGATTTGAATGTACAAGATAAACACAGATGTCACAATATATTAATAAAAAACCGGAAAACTACACTCTAACATAAATTTTCCCTGGATCTTTCCTAGTTCTGATTTCAATAATCTGTCGTTGAAGTATTATTTCATCTCAATTTGGCCTTGCAACACACCTATACCCTTCACAGCATTTTGTGTAACATTATCATATCATTTTATGTTCTCATGCAAGATGAAATTATAAGATAGCACAAAGGAAGCACATATCATATGATGTTTCTATAAACAATAATTTTTTTATCACGAACAAGACAAAAAATGTAAAATTAATCAGTTTACAGACAGGTAATACATACCAAAAGCTTGTCTCTTGTGATGTGAAGACACATAAGAAGTCCATTGAGTATTCGAAAACATTCCAGCATAATCCATTGACTCGAGATCACTTTCAGAATAGTCTACATGTATAGCGTTTAAATGGTTTGCAGCCTCTAAGCTCCCTGTACTAGCAGAGCTCCTCAATTGTGGTGCATCAGAAGATGTGCATGTTAGCATTGCATGCCACCTGCTTGCATGGGAAACAATGCCTTGAGCTCTATGAGAAATTCTTGTCGCAGCATGCAAACAAATAATGATGCCCACCACCTGAACAAGTGTGGATACCTGAAAGAAAAAAAAAAAAAAAAAAAAAGTTCAAGATGAATAGTGAAATGAAAGTAAATAGTTCATTAAATCTAAATACATATTTGGACATAGTGTAGAACTTACAGCAAAATCTCCACCATTAATGAAGGTAAGCATTTTACCGTATCCAGTGACCTGCAAAAGCGTCATAACCTGGCTAGCTGTGACAACCAAGAACTCCAGAAGCAGATAGATTCTGAACCTATGACTTATCTTGGAGAGATGATAACGCAACCGAATGTGCTCTTCCATAAAAACTAAAACATCACTTTCCCTTTGCAAGAGCTTCCCGTAATCATCAAAATGGATCACTTGCAAACTGCAGACCAAGTGAAATAAAATGCAGGCTGACAGAGAAATTGTACTCATATAAGTCCAGGATATAATCAAAGTTGATAGAATAGCGAATGAAAGCCACCAGGACCCATGTTGAACATAGAAAATGCGAATGACTTCTCGAGCGGTCTTCAGAAGGAAACATGGCAAAACCCACAGAAAAAGCAAGCGCATAGATCCCTATTAACAGTAAAAACAACGTTTAATAGGCATAAAATTTGACTCCGAATTAATCAGAAATCACATAGTATGACTTTGTACGGTAGTTTTTTCTTTTTTTATTATTTTTTTATATAGAAGATACGGTAATAAACCAACCTTGTGTTGTCCAATCAAAATGAAAGTTTCACTTCGGCAATCTGTGCCGACATTTAATGAATCCTTTATCATAAAAATTCCTGAAGCAATCTATGTTGGCATTTAATGAATCTTTTATTATACAAATTCCTGATGTGAAAATATAATTTTGATTGAAAGACACCTGTGGAACTGTGTAAGTTTCCTACATTAATTGTTCTAAAAAATAAAATAAAATAAAAACATTTTAGATCTGCTTGATGAGGAGGAATAGAAGAATAATAAGGAATAATAACATGTTCATACAATTGAATAAGGAAGAACCGAAACAATACAAGATAATCTTTCAATGATCTGACTCCCTCTCATTTCGAAAAGTTGTCAAATAAGGCAAATGTTCAATAATAATAATAATAATAATTAAAATAATAATGACAAGAATAGAACAAACAGCAACAAATTCTGGTTTAGAGCAAAATCCCTAACGACGCCAAAAAGAGTTCATCACCAAAAAACTCGAGTCAAATAAAGCAATTAAGCACGCAAATAAAGTAGATTAGAAACAGTGCAATTATCGCTGGAGCTAGCGAAAGAGACAAGGAAACAGACCGAAATCCGAGCGACGTAGTCGCGGTGAAAGCAATGCATCTTTCCGGAATAGCGGTCAACGAAGAGGAACCTGCGGAGACCGTACTTGCGGAGGTTGTGGGAGAGACAGAGCAAGGAGACGGCGGCGAGAGTGGCCTGAAACGCCACGATCACCATCTCAAAGCTCTGAATCTCAAACCTATCGCACTCCACGCACTTGCACATGGACAGCGCCACAAGTGGCGCCGCCACTCCAACCGCCGCGAACACGCTCCACGAAACCACCAAACTGAACGCGGAGTGCTGGTTGAACCCTAACACCGTGAGAAACCACTCCAACCGCGCCAAGGTCTCCTCCACTTCACTCTCGTCCTCCTCATCGTCAACATCATTCTCTCCGTCAGCGTCATCGTTCTTCTTATTATCATTATTATTGCTATTTGTATTCGTATCTCCATTTTGGTCTTCTTGTTGAATTGAAATGAGAAGCGGGGTTTGACTCTGAGAGGGTTCTTCTGTTTGTATTTGCAGATTAATCATCTCTGTTGTGTTGCGGATCGTCCACCGCTATAAGCGTATCTTAGTAGGGTAGGACTCAGTTTCTTAAATTCACCTCACCCACCTAATACCTTCCTTCTTCATCTTCATCAAATCAATCGCGTGCAGAACACACCTGGGATCAAATGCAATCTGCGTCATCTCGTCACGCGTGGCATCTTACGGAAACTCTGAGCCGTTGGATGAAAGGAAGAAAGATCTCCACCGGGAGAATCAGAGTAAACGGTGAGTTGCCCGTGAGAGAGCGCATTTTTAAATTGCTGCTTTCTTAAGCAGTTATCAAACTCTGTGACGTTGGAAGGAGGATTCAATTATTTCTTTATTTTTCGTACCCCGCTTTTAAGATTAATAATGCACCTGTCTACCTGTTTTTTTCTTTTTCTTTTTAAATTAAGCTAATAAAAAACTTAAATATTTTTATTTAATTAATATTTTAAAAAATAACTTATTAACATATTTCTCAATGAATAAAATTCTAAAAAGCATGATGAAGCTATATATTGTTAACAAAAATTGTAAAGGAAGACATAAATTTTGGGTATCTTTGCCCCTGGGTAAACGACAAATTAGATCCTGCCAGCAAAATGAGGACTTGTTTCTCCATCTCTATTGATTAATCTATGAAGATGATAGCATTTCTTTTACAGTGAATTTTAATGTACACAAGTTTCATATAATATTGTCCCATATTAATAGTCTCTTAATTATAATTAGGTTTTTATTGTGATAACAATGGTATTTTCTATTAGAGTATCTTCTGTAAAAATGTTGCTTACTAAAAAGTAGTTATTCTTATGAGAAATTACAGTAAAATTGGTTTATATGACAACAGTTTCTAAAATTTTAATAATCTTATTTCTGTAAGAAAAAAATACTTCACAAGAAAAGTAGGAAACATATTATATTTTCTTAAATTAATATATAATTATAATTATTAAATTATTTTTAGTTGTCAAAAGTATAATGAAAAAAATATAAAAGTACAAACACTTATAAGACTATTTATTAGAGAAAAACTTTTAAAAATTTGATATAAACTACTTAAAAATTATGTCGCATGGTAGGTTAAATTTAAAGTAAAATAAAAATTCCATAATTCTGGTATGTTGCTTATACAATCAACAAGAAATATACTCTTAGTAGCATAGAGGTGATACAGATACACAACGACAATAACTATAATCCAAAGACAATGCTTCGACTTCTCTTATGAATGATTTTCTATAGAGTCAGTACAAAGACAAAAGTTTCAAGAAAAACACTTTTCCATAAAAGAAAAAAGTAATTAAAACATATTCACTTCTAAAAAAATTATTTTACACTTACCTATAAACTAATTTCATCTCATAAATAAATTAGTTATATTTATATTTTTTTAAAAGTATTTAAGAAACACGTACCTTAGAATATTTAATTTAATCGAATACTATTGTGCATATATTTTTTCGAATCTATTGTCCATGCACACAAATTCAATAACTTTTTCTAATACAATAATACTGAATCGTAAAATTGAAATAGTTTAGATAATAAGTGGACTACTGTAGTACCTAAAAAACACATCTCATAAAAAGTCAGACCTTACAGAAAGTTCGATTGGCAATACTGGCAGCACAAAATTTGAAAAAGAAAAAAAAAATATCATATGGTTTGCTTAGAAAGAAAAAGGGAGAAAACTACATTATTATGTTCCTAAAGCTACGTCCTTTCAAAGTTTTTAGGTAAAGCTCCAATATTTACGTTTAAGTCTATTCAGTACATCTATTGTAGGCTATTGCATGAACAATACAAAGGTAATATATAACTACATACAGAGACACATAATCATACATTCTTTTATGTGAGACACGGATATATATTATGTAACTCATAATTTGTTCATCATCCTTTGAAATTTATAAACAACACTTATTTGTTAAATTATTTTATTTTAAATTTATTTTTATATTTTCATATTTTCTAAAAAGAATTTTTTTTACAAAATTTATTATATAAATTATTAAATTTATATTTTTGGTTTTATTTTTAAAAAATACAAAAAAAAAATCATATCGAAATTTCATTCTTCATAAATCAAATTACAACCAATGTTTCCGAGGACTTAGCACAAAATGAAGGCTAGATTTCGGTGCTCTAATAACTGAATTCTGATAAGCTATAATAAACCGTGCTTTTCATGCAATTAGTTGACATAATATTGTATATTTTTGGTTGAACAGTGCGAGCTACGAAAAAAAAATCGGATATTAGATGATTTGAAGTGTAATGCCAACTTGTCCTTAGAACAACATGTCGAACTAGGAGAAGAGAACGATTATATAATCGCCTAGGATCTATTACCATGTTTTTTTTTTTTTTACCAATTGATCATGTAGTTTAAAGTAATTTATAAATGACATAATTAAATTTTATTAACTTTTTTATGAATTCAGAAAAGGTTGAATTAGGAAAAAGTTTGTGGGGACCAAAAAGAGTGACAACCTTAAACCAACAACTAGGAAGGAAAAAGGAAAGGAAGAGGACAAAGTATATGAAGAGAGAAATAATAGGAGTTGGAAAAAGATAAAAAGCAATTGGATAAGGCGCTGAAGTGGACCTGGATGTAGACACACTTTGTCCCACATATTTCACTGCTAATAGAAACATATTTTCTTTTATGTATATCTATATATTAAAATAATATAAATTTACTAGAAAAGTTCTAAAAAATGTGATATTTACTTTCAAAAGTGAAGAAATTCTGCTATGTAAAATTTTATTAAAGAAAAAATTGTTTTTGTTTGTTAAAACATAAAACTATTTAATTAAAAATGACAATAAAATAATTAGGAAAATTATATCTCTTATTTAATGGTATGAGTTTGACTAATATAGTGTGGATAATGATCATATAGATATGCTGTTGGGAATTCCACGACCTGTTACTCCGGGTCCTGAAGAGCGAAGCAACAGTTCATAGGGAGGGACACCTGCACCATTCCTGTTTCTCAAACGGCTGTCCTTGTTTCTTGCATTTATTATTTCCTCAATTTCCTCCAATCTAGCAGAAAATTTATCAAACATTTGGAGGATTTCATGGTCATGGATCCAGTGATTATGCAGAGGCTGACCCAAATACTCTTCATCAGGGGAATGAGTTGAAAGTGTGTCCTGAACAGCCATTACCTTGGTGGCTTGAAGTTGAGTAGGCAGTGATGATAGGAAAAAAAGTTGAGGATTTTGAATAAACTTCTCAAATTCAGGATCATTCTCTTGGGGTATGAGTTTTCTCATAAGGGTAGGGCGGTTAGGAACGTACCCTCCAAAGGGGTATTGTCCAAAATTAAGGGCAGCGTGTTGGCCTGAAGCCACCCATATCATTGTGGTAAGTATAGCAGATAGGTCCTCTTGGGTTTGGAGTTTAGGCCACCAGGGCTCATCTTTTTTGTCACAGTGACCCTTTAACTTGATTTCACTCCACCATGCTTGGAGTTCAACATCAGATGTGACTGAGTTTGAATCGGAGTAGAAGTGTTGAACGTAAGATTCTACCCATTCTTTTATGGCAGACCAGATCAAGAGTCCATCTGCAGCATAAGGGTAGTCTTCAATCACCAGTTTTACACCACAGGGCATTTGAGGGTCTTCTACTGCCATGCCCCTGAAAAAAGAGTATAAACAGATTGATAGGATAGTAGGCAAATTTATCACACAGGATCAATTTATTTTGAAATTTATCTAACATATATTACACAGTTAAGAACTCATACTGTAACGTATGACTATAGATTTTTTTTATTTTTATTTTTTAAACGTTGTTTATTTAGAAAATTTGGTTATTAAATAAAAATTTGATATCAGTTGAATAAAATATGAGTAAATTAAAAAAAAAAAAGTGAACAAAGTTGTTCCTCAAGTAAAACAAATATAAGTAATGAGGAAACACATATTACAATATATAATTCTCGTGGGATATATGGACAATTTTTTTAATTATGATATTTGTTCTAAAAAAAATATTTTCTGATTTATCTATTTTATTGTTAATCCAGTAGTAGTTGATCTTTTTTATTGGTTACTCATATGAGGTGGGAATGAATGAAATTTAGACTAATATAAATAGCCCAATAATATTTATTTCTAATCGGATCATACTGAACTTTATATGCTTTGTAAATAGTTTGTAGAGTATAAACTAAGCCAATAAATGAGAGTAGTTGTAAATGGCAAGAAGAGAAAACAATAAACAAGGTATTCAAAGAGCTTGAAATTTTCTATAATCATATTATTAATCATTCATTTAATTTAAATGTGCATAACATTATGTGTATAACATTAGTCATCTATGTTGGGAAGTTATCTCTTGATCATCATTCTTAATCTACTGGATTGTATGTTTAGACATGACACATATTTACTTTTTGTTCACTTTTTTGAGCTTCATGTGTAGGTGGAAATAGATGAAGTTTAATGTTATACACACATGTCAAACAAGTTTTATAAGGAACTGCATTTAATGAAGAAGAGTCGTTAAAGGCAACTTCAATCTGACAACCGAACTGCCTTAAAATTTTTCAAACTTCGTCTTTGCACATCACTCCTTTCTAAATTAGTTAGAAATCAATAACATACAATATAAAAATATAAGGGTTGAAAGAGATTTCCACAAGGTTTTTTTATACTAGGTTAAGATAATCCAAACTACATCCAGTTATTCATCAAAGTTTCACTAAGTTTTATTTAAATTGAAGTGGTGCATGCTAACACGACAGAATTTCATTTAACAAAATTAATTAACAGTTATATGGGTTAAACATGACTTCTCTCATACTAAAGTCATGTCAAATCGGCTGAACTTCATTTTCACAAATCTAAATTCTTGTCATGGACAAATTCTTCATAATTGGCACGACTTACTCATATGGGAAATTTTTCAAAATATTCTTATTTTTATTAAAATTGCACCAATTTTGTTAAAATTCCTCCAACTACTACTTATTGATATGGATAATTGTTTTAAAAATTACCTATTTTGGTAAATTAAAAAAAAAATATACTAGTATGTTATGTCATGTTACTAAGAAGTACAAAATGACACAACAAAGGAAGATTTAAATTAAAATGAGTATTACCTCCGAATAAGATCTGCTGGCAGTGACTCCATATCAAATCGCCACAGGTTCTTGTAAGCTGCTGAACTAAGTTCCATGGCATACTTTCCCGGACTGAAAGACGCTTCAATAATACCGCCTCCATTTATCAGATTTTGCCGAGCAAGCGCATTAATTTCTAATGTGTAGCGCATATGAGGGTGCAACAGCTTGTAAATTGGATGCATTGAGCTTAGCTGTCTATGAGTAGCAATAATATACGGCTCCATGCATGCATGAGTCCTCAACCTGCACATACAAATTTCCACTGTCTATTACTCTTAACCAAATGTACTGAATCTGAAGCCAATCTAGATTTGTATAATGTAAATTAACTGATCCAGCTATTTATGCTATAATTTTCAATTTCCACAAAAAGTAGTCTTACCAATGATTTACTAGTTGGTGGACGCCAGCATCATTTGAGCAGACATGAGCCTTTGCCAACTTCCAAATCCAGTGTGTTGTGGCATCATGGCCTTGGGTGTAAACTCTTTTGTTTTGTGGGGAAGAATGCGTTTTAGGAAGTGAAAGTTCAATTGCTACAGAACGAAGAATACCAGCCTTTGTATAGAAGAGAATTGTCCGAGAGGCATAAGCTTTCCTCCCAGGTAAAGTGTTCATCTTCTTGATGAAGGGCAAGAGCATGTCATGGTAATCAAGGATAAACAGTCTCTTCTCCTCAATAGCCTAATAATACAGAAGTAATTGGTAGTATAGCTAACAAATTTCTGTTGGATAAACAAGTCAAGCTAAGTAGCAAACCTGTTCCAAGCTCATTCCACTAAGTTCTTGCTCTAGAAGTTCCTTCGTTAATGCAGATTCAGGAGGCCCATAGAGAGCAGGATCCAAATTGCTGCGAATGGGGAATTCCTGTGAAGACAGAGAGAACTGCTAAAGAGACCACAAGAGATATTATTACATAATTCAAGACAACCATGATTCTGGATAATCTCCGTTACACGTTATCAAATTTTATTAACTTTTTCTCAAAAATTAAAGCAGTCCGATTGCATGCAAGTGGAGTCTGACCATAACCATAGACATGTGACGATCTTGAACCCTACCATAATTTAGTCCTACTAGGTATATGAAACTACCTTCAACAGCTCAATATTCACTGGATTGACTCCTGCTAAGGTCTGTCTTGCAAATTCATTGTCCCGCAACCAAGAAAATTTATCCCCTGGAACCATAAAAAAATGAACAAGTGAAAATAAATGTTGTTTTCGGCGAAAACAAGGTTGTGTTGCATTTTCTGCACTAGCATACCTTTTATGACAGCAGGAATTTCATATTTCAACAAGCTCTCTCCAGCACTCAGGACCTGTTTCATCATCTTGCCAACTAGGAGATTTTCCACTAACCCTTTGCTCTCTTCGTCTCTCAGCAGAACACCCTCAATATAAAGCTTGTCAATGTCGGAGAAGCACTTGAAAGGAATGTCTGAACTCGAAAGTGTGGCTGCGAGTGAGGGCAGTAGATTGTGGAACAGTGCTTTCAACCTTCCAGCGGAGAAAGTGTTTTGCTTGATCTCCTCAAAAGTTTCATCCCGGGGAACATAAACCGGATGAGGCTTCTCAATTCTACTCTCAGACAATGGATCTAACGGATTTGAACGGCACCCATTACACACCAAATCATGCACACCCCATCAGACATGCTATTTGTTCATCCTTTCCAAAACCCAACAACACAAAAAAGAAACCGATAAAAGAAAGCAAATTTACGAAGTGTACCGGAGAGAGTGGGAGGTCTGCCAGTTCTACAGCGACGAGGATAAGGCCTCTCGCGACCCCCAAGGACAGGCCTCACAAGCTCCTCGTCCTTATCAGGGTTGCCCAAGTCATTGTACGTATCATAATCATAGATTCTTTCATGTTGCTTTCTTGTCTCGTACAGGTTACCCCTTACGCTTAGCAAGTCCTCACGTCGAAGATCTTTGATACCAGCTGGTGTTTGTGACGGTAAGTATGCCTGTCCCGTAAGAGTTTTGAGGCTTCAGCATCATGCATGCAATAACTTTCCATTGGTTTAGACATTGAAAAGAGGGTTGAGATGTGACTCACTTGGTTCCTGAATATGATTCTGCTTTCAGGGTTGTCATTTCGGGAGTGAATCCAGGTGTTTGCTGGGAAGAAAACGGGTCCTCCACTGAAGCCATGAACGATGATCTCCACTAGGTAGAACTCTTTCCCATGAAGATTAGTGATGAGAACTGCACCAGGGCATCCGAAGTCACTTGGGACGCTGAAATCAGCAGCGTACTCCACAATGTAAGAGACGTTCGAGGGCTTCGGTATCCACCCTCCCACGTAGGTTTGCACGCTTTTCCCAGAATTAGTAACTGAAAACACAATAGCTCGAATCACAAAACGACAATAATACCCTCTTAAAGAGTAACTATAACTGTCACATGTATCTTACTTCATTTACTTACAATGTCAAATATTAAATTTTTATTTCATTTAGTTAAATGCGAAAAAAATAAAATAAAATATAATAATGTAACTATATGTTATACTATGGTTGGTTTTTGCAATAATGATTTTAAAAATATATGTATTTTTAGGTTAGGAAATGTGACTCAAGCCCATGCAAGAGCTCAAAGAGAAGTACAAGTTAATATATTCACCTCACTTGAAAGATACAAGGGAGGTTTTGAACAGATTTCTATTTAATTAACTATATAAAAAAATTATCAATAATAATGGCATAATAATATAGAAAAAAACAATGTTAAATAAAATATTTGATGACTGCTGGAAATATTAAAAAAATAAAAGGTGTTTGGATCGCAGATCAGCAGAGGTAGACCAAAGGAGTTTTCCCTTTTGTGTGCCTCCTGCTTTTCGTGGAACAAGGCGACATGAAAACAAATCAAATAAAAAGCTTGCAGCTGTGTTACGCAAAAAGTTTAGGAAGCGAAATAATTAATGATAGAAAAGAACCTTAAAAACATAAATGAATATTGAGAAAAATAAGAAGAAACATGAGAAAGTAAGTAACCAGGGTCGATGTCGTGGCTGATGAGTTGAATCTGGATCCCTTGACCAACGCCGTTGACCAAGTACTCCCATTGATCACCAAGCTTGTCACCGATCTTCTCCTTCATCTTCTTCTTTATTGTCACCACCGCTCTCACTTTTATCCCTTCGTCAACGCCGGAACCACCTTCTACTGCCGCCTTCTTCTCCCTCCTCTCTTCACTGTCCAACGGAGTCGCAGTCATGGTCTGCCTCTCGTCTCCGCCGCTGATACTGGCCTTTACCTGCACGCTCCGGCGAGCGGACCGTGGGAAGTGAATGCTCCGGAGGCGGTTGACGGCGAGGAGCGGCGGAGATGGGCGGAGGGAGAAGCTTGAGTTGACAGGTTTGAGCTGCAGCATTGTGACTTGTCTTTTGGATTCACGAATCGGAGATGGGCGTAATGGTCCTCTTGATGTCTGTAACCCACTCTACAGAAAAAATTGTTTCTATTTATTTTTCATTTAAAAGGTTTAAAATCGGATTAATTATTATTTTTATTTATAAAAGTCTTTTAATGTTTAATTAATTTAGATATGTATGATTAGAGTAAAATTATAGAAAATTGTATAATTATTTTATTAGAATTGATTTTTTTTTCGTAAAACATTGTTAAACTGTAAATAATAAGGAATGAAAGAAGTATAATATAATAACTTGTGAATAATGATTTCCTCGAGACAAATACCACTGTTTTTTTATTCATTCTCTTTGATCCATTCCTCACACGACATCATATATTATATTATTAGTAATTATATTAATGACTTATCTGTTACCACTGTCTCTCTCTGGATTTATATAATAATAATGAATTTATTATGTTTACGTCTTTCTCTCTGTCTATTTCTCTGTATATTTCGTTCAATGTATGTGAAATAGGTGAAAATAAAAAGTGAAAAACAAGAACATTAGGTGTGTTTGTAGAGGAGAAAAATTGAAAGGTAAGAGAGTACATTGCTTTTATATTTCAACAAACAATGAACTGTTATCAACTGTGTTTTTTAAAATTGTGGGACAGTTAATCTCGTAGTGATTAAAAAAAATCACAAGTTAGTGTTTTGTCACAGATTTTAATATTTTGTGATGGTTTAATACCGAAAATAATCAATTCTTGATATACAATAAGAAAAAAGGTCGTCTTTTATTGAAAAAAAATTAATCATTATTTAATTTTTTGTTATCCTTCTTAAATCAAATATTCATAATTTTTTCTTATTATCATTTTTAGTATTAAGACATATCCTATCCATTTAAAGTTATTGGAACTCACTGTATTTCACACTTTATCCTCACACAGTCTATAAACTCTATCCTTTTAAGTAAAACTATTTAGCACTTCTTGTTTTAGTGTAAGACATCTACTCATTTAATAAAACTTAAAGTTCTTGGGAATCATTCACAAGTCCATAAATATATTTTAAATGAGTTATATTAATTAATATATATTTTTTCTAACAGCAACCTAATATAACTTTTAATTAGTTTTCATGATTTAATGAAAAGCATAATTTCACACAATCTTAAAGTTTTAAGTCTCACTTGTAATGTCGCTAAAAGTAAAAGAATTTGGAACATAATTGTATAATAAAAGAAGAAATAACTTAAAACAGCAAAAAATAAATGTTCTTGTTTTTGTTAGGTATAATGTTCAACTTGAGAGAAATGTGATTAAATGTTTTTGTTTCTGTTAATTGTAATATTCAATTTGAAATGAGACAAGTTAGAGAAGAGAAAAGAGATATTTATGATCTTGTATATTTATATAATATTAAAGGAGACGTAAATAAATTACAGAAAAAGAAGATTTTTCTCTACCAAATTATGTTTCATAGATGATATATGTGAATATTTTACTTTTAAAAATAGATTCCTAAACAAGAAAAAATAGAGAGATACTCCTTTAAATTTTAAAATTTATACAATTAAGTTAACAATAAATGTTATTATATTTATAAAGTTTTGTCTGTTTAATAGGTCCAAAAATTTTAAGTTAGACATGGTTTGGGGAGTAGAGGAAAAGAGTGAAAATGAGCTGCAAGAGAATATCATACCAAAAAAGAAGATAAACTAAATAACATTGATTTTAGAGATAATGAATGGGTGTATAAAATTAAAATATAGGATTTATATATAAAAAGTAGAAATTTGTTTTTATCACATGTGTTATAGGTTGAATACTTTAAGGAGTTAATTTTAATTTCATAAGTGATATTTTTATTTTTTTCTCTCCTCGTTATTTATTTTTACTTAGAAATATCATATTTTTTTTATTATTGCTTAAAAATATCATTTTTTTTATTATGTATCTTACAATTTATAATAAGATTTCAAATCAATTTGATAACTCGCATTAAAATTAGATATACAACTGCATTAAAAATAATCATGTATTAACTTTTTAATCATGACTATTTAAATATTATAGTTCTTATGTTCCACAATAACAAGAACTCTCAATTGAAATTTATCAAAGAATAACTCTTGTTTATTATTAAAAAAAAAAAGAATTACAAATATACAACGTCAATAGAATTTTTGAACGGTAAATTAACAGAGATTTAATAAATTGATAAAGTTACATATATTTAAAACTCACCTGTATTATCTATACCTAACTTGATAAACTATATTTTTATCTCATCATCAGTCTCTACTGCTTCTACCTACCCAAGTTTTGCATAATGTGAATCTTTCTACGCGAGACCGTCTTACTCCGTTCAGTACAAGTGGCCGTATCGCAGTATAATCGTAGAAAAGTGAAGGAAACAAAATTCTTAGTAAGAGCAAATGTCCACCCCAGATCTCAAACTATAATTTAGAGTGTAGACGTACTTGCAAATGACGTATAGCGCCACCGCTAAACTTATTTGACGTTACATGTTGGCTTTGCTTAAGCTATGGCTATGTTATTAAACATGACAAAAGATGTACAAAATTATAGATCTTATAACACCTGAGAATAGGCCATTTTAGAAGGCAATCAAACCGGTCTGTAGGTGATGTCCAGACAGCTTTAATTGATCATCGGGTAGAGAACCAACACCCTAATATAGAAGGATCGATCTTGTTTCATATACATAACTACTATAATGTAAGTTTATCTTCAAATGCAATCTCAGCTAGGCGTTATCTCAATCTAAATAGGCTCAATATCAAACAAAAATGTAATTGAACTCTCAGGCAATGAGCCACTGAAAGGTAATTATCTCAGTGTGATGTCTGTAACCACGATTGTATTTCAAAACCCCTCAACTGTTTAATTAACATTTACTTGTCATGGGACTTGCTACTTTCTGTCTCCTCTTTCCTTCCTCATGCTTTTTCCTTTCTCCAGTCTGGGTATATTTCAAACCAAGACCATAAACAATACATATACATTCAGCCGCGCTTAATCAACTTATCCGAACGGCATGAGACCAATCCCAGGCTCGTGCTAAACCTTCTGATGACGTTCTAATGTTTGCGAACAATGAAGCTGACATAACATCATAGCACAAAATTGGTGACAACGTGGAAAACTCAAAAGCGTCAGCTCATCTAGACAATTGCATCCTTTCAGGTAATCTTGTCAGCTGCACCCCTCTAAAAAAATGCCTGACAAGATAAAGATCATCTCTGCAGTGTGTTTGGAGTCTCCATCCTTTAAGGCTCATTTTTTGCCTTTACGAGCAAGAAATCGTTCTCTAGCAGCTTGGATTCTACTTTCACGGTCATCAGCAATACTGGCAACCTCAACATCCTTCTTGGGTAAATCTGGAAGATTTTTCTCAGGTTCCTCCTCAACACGATGAATACCACCACTGCTACAGATAAAGGAATTAGAGCCATCAATTATAACAACGCTCCCCTCCCCCTCCCCCCGCAAAAAATAAAAAATAAAAAATAAAAAAATAAAGAGAGAAAAAAATGTACTCATCTGCCAAATTTTCCAAAAGGTTTAAAATGCTGTGATAGTTTACCTTAATTTGTACACATCCAGGGTCTTGAGCTTGTTAATAATGGGTACAACCCATCTCATCTCAACAGCACATACATTTCTCATGTATGGCCGTGGCGTTGCAATTAGTTCATGGTACACAACGTAGTCTGGGAACTTTCCCAGGTCATCAAGACTCAATACAGATGACGGATGCACCTAGAAGAAGATTCAGGTAATTAATGTATCTACAAACAGAATTCAGTTGAAATTAAATACTAGCTAGTATCTACAAATTCACATTACACAGACTTCTGTTTTCACTGTGACATTTCTGTAAGTTCCATCATCAATAAATATGGACTTCAAAGTATAAGTGTATAGATTTAAGGAAAACTATTTATATTAACAGAAAGTGAAGTAAAAGTGCTGCAAACGGTGGCGTGCAGTAGTGAATATAAACTTGTCTTACCTGGACTACTTGACCTTGGAAACCCAGAGTTCGATAACCATTGTGATGCATCTTTCTTTCAGCCAGCTGATTTGCATAGCCCACACATAAAGCCTTCCTCAAATTTCGATAATCTTGTCTGAACTCTTTTCTTTTCCCATTAGCCTTTACATCCGGAGGTCCTATTGTGATAGTGAAAAAAAGCTATATGTAAAGTGGGAAGGAAACAACATACACAACATGATATACTTACATACATATATATATATAAATAAATAACATAATTATAAAAGAAAATAAAATTGACAAGTGGGCAAAGTGGACCAAGATTTATAACCCGCCTAAACATGGCGGGTTCAGCCTAAACGAGTTGTGCTATTCGTTATGCCATCCCTATTTAAATTAGAAGAAATTGCTATTTACTCTCCCAAAGTTTTCCCAAATACTTGTCTTCTCTCTAGTTTTTAAATAGACATTCGCCGTATTTGTTTTTAAATAGACATTCATTCCTTATTTATTAAATGAATACAATGTCGATTAAAACTTGAAATAAAACTAAGATTAAAAATTTAAAATAAAATTTTTTTATAAGAAAACATTTGAAGGATTTAATTATTATATATTAACAATGTAAAAAAGTTATCTTGTCACCCAATTGCAAATTGTCATATAATTAACCATTTTAAATTTTATATTAATTACTTTTAAATTACATTTCAACTGGTGACTACTACTGAATTAACATGTAATTCACTAACAATATATCAAAACTAAATTGAAAAATTATAATAAAATAATTTATTATAATTAATACTATTTGTCTTGTATACAAATAAGAGTAATCTGTGTAACTTCCCAAGTCTCGGTTCTTTAAACAATTGTTTGAGCCTAATAAGCTAACAAGAAGCAAAAGTCATCGAGTTGTACTTGCTTATGCACCAAATCTTGGCACTACATTTTGCTTCTTGTTTTTTCAAGAGATCAAGTCGTTACTCATAAGGACACAATAACCGAAGGTGGATCTCTTGTCAATAGGTGAGTTTGCCCAATATGCATATGAGTATCACATAACTCAAGTATGATTGTTATATCAACATAATATATCTTTTCCTAGGGTCCTTTCCTTTTAATGTACCATAGAACATGGATGATTGCATTCTAATATCCTACACACGGAGAATTGAGAAATTGACAGACACATTGACTACAAAGGAAACATCAAGATGAGTAACTATGAGGTAGTTCAGTTATCCAACTAGGCTCGTGTATCTCTCAGGATTTGAAAATGAGTCCCTCTTACTCATCTAGGAATGGGATCCATACGTGTGCAATGGGTTTGGAAATATTCAATGCATACTTCCTCATGAAAATAACAATTCCATGGTTGGATTGTTTTACATCTCAATCCCCAAGAAGTATCTAAGTCTACCACAATCTTCTGTCTCAAAATGATGACAAAGTGTTTTTCATCTATGAAATGCCACAACAATCCGTACATATAAGAACAATATCGTCAACATACACTATCAAGTAGATACACCCAATAATTGAATGTGTTAAATGTATTATGGGCTTAGGACCATCCTGACGTAATACTTTATATGTATATATGTTTCTCAGTTGTGCTAATTGATAAACAAGAGGATTATGTAACATAAATGTATATCATTTCCCTCTACATGGTATCTATAGCCTAATCCTTCAATTCGTGCCTTCTTGGTGAACCAATTGTTTATTGGTGTAAATGTGTAAATTTTTTCGGAAATCGTGTCTAATTCCAATTTCTACCTACCCTTTCGTTGGGTATTTTTTTCTAACTACATGTTCTCTTTTCCTTTGTTGCCACCACCATCACCATTTTCGATTGCACAACACAACCACTAGTTTCATACTGCCAAGATGAACTCAACACCGCTGATTGCACGCCAAACAGATCAATGACATGCCCTCATGTGCCTTTTTTCTCTTGCGTGGCCCATCTTCCCTCACCACCAACCACTACATGTGGTGGCACATACAGTCACTTTTCTGACAACAACCACCAACGTCGAACTCTCCTCATTGTCTTCATTCATGATATGGTCTTGGCTTTGTGATTGGAGATCGTTTTACATCTCCCCTCCTTGCTGTTGTGGACAAGTTTTCTCTCTCCAACTGTAGTTATTCTCTCTCCTCCACATGACCACAGTGACTTTGGGTGCTGGTCAATCTAAATTTGTTATCTTTACATCATGTCAAAGTCCAACTCTCCACTAACAAGTTAGATGGTAGTAATTATGACATCTGATATCAAGCTTTGGCTTAAAGGACAAGATTACGTTAACCATTTTACCCAAACAACAACCTCCATTGATGAAAAAGATCATTGGTCCAAAGTTGATGCTCAAGTATGTAGTGTTTTGAAGTCAACTCTTCATCCTTCCTTGAAGCAAATATTTCGAGGCCATGAGACATGTGTTGGAGCTTGGGAACAAGTCTAATTGGTGTACACCAATGATACTCCACGCCTTTCTAGCATTTGCCAAAATCTCTAGGGTAACATCACTCTTAGATATATTGATGGCTTTGTGTTTGAGTAATTTGGGCAAATTCATGGTCTCCTATATGACTTCAACAAACTATTGTCTCTTGCTGCCTTCTGACATCTGGTTAAATAGTTTGTAAGTTAAAAGGGTTAACACCCTAGGATTTATGAATATATCAAACATATTAATACATTGTAATACATCTCGGTTAATAACAATTTAGTGTTTCATTTTCTTTTATCTCTTTTCTTCACTCAATATTTAAGACTATTATTTCAGCATTCTAAAAGCAACAAAAACTATCATATCGACACAATAAGGATGAAGTCGAGGCAAAAGGAAAAGAACAATTAAAAGGATTAAAGAGGATATGAATGTGCTAAATTTCAAATATGGTTCATTTTGCAAGTGACATTATCACTGTATCTGACCGTATATTATTATCCACTTCAAAGGTAAATTCTTCAAGAATGTGGAACACTAACCCTTTGATATTTTCTGCATTATCTGGGATAACTGCTTACGGACATCTTTGACAAACAACATCCCTCGCACCTTCAACCAGTTAATTCCAGAATAATCACATATACTATGCATTAAAAAATACAAAAGATCCACATGGAGCTATCACTTAATATTTTAGAATGGCTCTATTTTGAAGACTAGAAATTTTAGATAACTATCATGGAAAGAAAAATGCAAAGATGCAGTATCATCAAGAAATAAGTTAATTCCAGAATCATCATATATATTATGCATTAGAGAAATACAAAAGATCCACACGTAGTTGTCACTTTATATGAAAAAGCTCAGTCCCAAATTTATGTTATTCTTGACATTACTAGAACGCAAACAGGTACCTGCAAGCCGTTATCTTTGCACCATCCAATGTCAAAATTAGTTTGATCCCAGCATTGGTATATCTGTAGCAATTGAATATGATCACCCAATCCAGAACCATCAGCAAGGTCAGATATTGAGTGTTTCCTCTTTTTCTCAGTCTTTCTGCATATTAAAGGAATGTTATTACTGCTCAGTTACAGTCCTTGTTGATGTTTAAATGTATAAGCCTCGAGAAAACCAAGATACAAATCATCCTACATCCCTGATTTTTTTTTCATTTGTTTTGTAGACTGGTAGTAGTAATATTCACTAGGGGAATTTTAAAATATTTTATAAGAATGGGGTTAATTGAAAAACATTGTCCTTTTCAGTATGATTGAAAACGCCAGGATGCTAGAATCCTACTCTATCACTGCATGTGTGTGTCTGTGTGTATACATAAATAAATTCAGAGTTCAGACTATTCCACCTCTGCACAGGTAGCAATGTAGTCTCGGCTGATAACATGGCAGCAACAGTCAAAGCCTCAGATAAGCAACCATAATCGTTTGCCTCCATTAAAGTTCTTGCTAATGATGGTTCTAATGGAAGCTCTGCAAAGAATCAAGAAACAACTCAGCGAATCAAGAGAAGTACTCTTCCATATATATCTGATTAGGAAAATGAACGGGTAAGAAGAATAAATTTTATGCTCAACCCTAAGCACCACTTTCATTGTCAAATCTAGCAGAAAGAATCTTCTACGAAAAAGTACACAAAAAATATGGTATGGTGAAGGTCCTTAAGAAAATCTTGATCAAGATAACAATATAACAAGAGTTATTTCTGCATACAGGTTTAGAATTGAACATTAAAATGTAAAGAAATAATCAAGTACCAGCCATTTTCTGTCCAAAACTTGTAATTGCACCATTTTCATCTATAGCATCAATCAGATATAACTGCTTTAAGGCATCTTGTAAGGACTCAACTGCAGAAAACCCAGTTATCCAATCACTAAAAAAGTAAACTTGAGTAAAACTCATTAACTTAATAGTTGCTAGTCAAGGAGAAAAATAACATTTAAAACTACAAGAAACTAATATAAGGACTGACCCCCAACCCCCAAAAATATAAAGAAAAATAGAATTAAAATGTTTGAGATGACAAAAAAAGATTCCCAGTATTATCGATGAGAATCAAGTTTAGTTACTCAATGCTGCAAGGAGACAATGTGTCAGTAGGTAGATCGTATGTTACATGATGGAGGATCCAGAAAGTCAAATTTTAGAATGTCAATGTCTGGGAGGTCCAATGACTTCAAGTAAAGAACACTGCCAGCGAGGGAAGATCTCTGAATTTCTGGAACTGTAACATCCAAAAACTCATCATTGTAAACACGGGAGGGATATAGTCGGTAGCATTTCCCAGGACATGTTCGTCCAGCTCGGCCTGCACGCTGGTTAGCTTGCACTCTGCACAGTTTGAAAATTTATGAAGCTTATGGATTGGGTATTTAAAAATTTATGAAGCCACAAAGAGTACCAAACTATTAACTGCATACTTGCTAATTTGAACAACATCAAGAGAATACATGCCACTAGATGGATTGTACTGCCTTTGCTTCACATACCCAGAGTCAATAACATACCTAAAATTCATAAAATTTAAACTGTGAGAAGACAAGTTTATGTGCTTGATGTAAAGGAGAAAATGACTGAAAAACACTTACAAATCAGTAGGAGTCAATTCAAATTACAAGGTTTTTTTATTTGACTTGTCTCAGTTCTTGAGTGGAATATTACACAATATTGACAATGCTTTTACAGAAATAGTTTAATCATGAACTTCAGTACTTATTCAATAAACAGATTACTGGGAGTTATGGTTTTCAAAACACTTGTGATTTCGTATCTGGTTAAGATTGAAATATGTAGGCTACAGAATGAAAAAAAAAATAAAAAAATATCGTAGTATAATAGTAAGTAATAATAACAATTAGCAACAACAAGAACAACACAATAATTTATCTGTGATGATGTATAACTAGACGCCTGGAAATGCTAGAGTAAAGCTTCAATCGCAAAACAATAGTATTTAATCAAGTTAATTATCCTTACACTACACCATCTACAGTCAAGGAAGTTTCAGCAATATTTGTTGCAACAATAATTCGCCTACAATTTGGAGGGGGAGGACTAAATACACGCACCTGTACAATTATAAAAGACATGCATGAGTTTCAACAACAACAATAATAACAATAGGCTTATACCAATAAGTGAAGTTGGCTACATGCATGATTATCAAATGAACCAAAAAGAATTACAATGCCTCAAACTTTATTTTCAGGGACAAAATATCTTAAACATCAATTGCTGTATATTTAAGGTTTTTCCCAAAAAGAAAAGAAACAATTATATGAGTGTTAATTGTATGCGAAGAAATATGATTTGGCATTTGTTAAGAAGCAAACAACTTAAGTAACAAGTTAAAAGAGGAAAGAACTAAGACAAATCTTATAATTTGAGTTAGAGGCTACATCACTCCCACAAAACTAGTTATAGTATTAAATATCTATGGATGATTCAATAACGACTCAATAGCATATGGACTGGTAGACCCAACAATAATCGATATAATAAACTATAATATCATCTTAAAATTTCAGTCAAGACCTAATTCAACCCCACAAAATCTGCTTGCAAGATGTGGATTGTCTCCCATTTATATACTATATTTTGATCATATCTCTAATCAACGTGGATCTCCAACAATAGATAATCTCAAGGCAGTTTCACACTTAAGCCAGCAAAATTCTTCAAATGCAAATCAGTCAAGTTTGACATTCATAAAACTAAAAAGAAAACTAACAAATAGGTATAGGAATGAAATTGTAACTCTTTTCCAAATATTCTCACTATTACTGCAGCTTTTATCTGAAGTATCAGTCATGCCTCATCACATTAATTTATAGAAATTTGATTGTATTTGGAATTTAGACTGAGTAACTCATGCCAAGCAGATTTTACAAACAAAAATTACTTACCTGCAATTCAGGGGGTAAAGAACCATGTAGGGGAAGGATTATAGCATCCATGCAGGAACCTTCCTCAAGAGCACGAACCTTATCTTCTAACTTAGATACCAACTTCTCTATGTCATCCTACATGAAGATCATTGAAATATTTTCAATTATTGCATCATACCAGAAACTATGGGGTGTACAAGTTAATTCTAGAAAACAAATGCTTACACACACGCAAATGGAATCTCTCAGTGAAATTCAAAAAATAAAAGGGATTATTTCCCCTAAATAAGTTAGAATAAAAAAATTTGATCCAAAATATGCACTAAGATTTACATTCTGGAAAAGAAAAGTACAGAGTAAATACCACATAACAAAAATGTTTACCTGTCCAGTCATGAATATTAAAACATCCCCTTCAGGTTGACGAATATGTATATCTGCAAAACCAATATTACAACATTTCCTGAATTTCTACTTACAAATTACAAGTCCTTCAATCAGAAGGGAGCAGAAGGAAGTGCTGGAGACTATTTACATCAACATGAACGTAGATTACACAATTGAGATTTAAAATGCATCCCACCGTCCTTATCAGCCTATGTTCTTGCATGCAACGACCTTAACAAGACCATTCTCTTTTAAAAACCAATACAAGTTTCAAAGAAATGTTACCATAACGATGGCAAATAGACATGCTCCATACAAGCTTTTATCAAAGTGCAATGAGCAAAGCAAACATTTAACATATTGACAGAATCTTTTACTAACTACATGATGTTATGACAAACTTATTCACACGCACAAGCAAGCATTTAAATTGATATGCAGACTAGGTTAAAATTTCATGTCGCACCAAGAGCTGTTTTCAGCGAAGACTCGAGATAGTTCGAGGGACGCTCACTGCTATAAAGAATCTCAACTGGATACAACTTTCCCGGGATGTTCAATACCGGACAATCAGCAAAGAACTTGGATACTTTATCGCCATCAAGAGTCGCAGACGTAATCAAGACTTTGAGATCAGAGGAACGAACTTTAACCAAGCGTTTCATCAGACCCATCAATATATCCCTGACAATAAGCACACCAATCACCAAAAACTTCATACACAACAATTATAAACCTAACACGGGAGAACAGCACACAGTATCCAATCTTACGTGTTTAAACTCCGTTCATGCGCCTCATCCAATATGATAACAGAATACTCACGCAACACAGGATCTGCCAGACTTTCACGTAGCAGGACTCCATCAGTAAGATACCTTAATTATATCAAATCAATGACAATCAGAAACCAATTGAAAACAAAACCAAGTCAAGTCAATAGAGTAATACAAAACGAGAACGCGGTTACTTTATGCGCGTGTTGTGAGAAGTCCTATCCTCGAATCGAATGGCGTAACCTACTTCCTCGCCGAGCTGAACGCCGAGCTCTTGTGCGACTCGTCTGTGGAAGTTAAACGACGACGTATTGGTGAGAAAAGGAAATGCAGTGGAGGAGTGGACGAAATTAGTTGGAAATTGAAGAGGTGTTACCTGGCGACGGAGACGGCGGCAACTCGACGTGGCTGAGTGACGGCGATTTTGCCGTAGTTGCGGCGGTTAAGCATCTGAGAGAGTTGAGTGCTCTTGCCGGAGCCGGTCTCTCCGATAACAACCACAACAGGGTTCCGCTCAACGGTTTCGATGATCTTTTCTTCATATTGGACTATGGGAAGAGAAACCATCCTCTTCTTCGAGTGAAAGCAAGTAGAGCGCCTAGTTCTGCTCCTCAATCAAATTAAGGAGGGCTTCCAAACATCAAAGCATACCTTCCTTAAAATTTTACGATTTATTATTTTTTATTATTATTTTAATGTGTGTTTAAAAATATTACCATGATAAATAAATATATTGGACTCTTTTAGAATATACTATTTTCTCCTTTTATATAGACAAATAATCTATGTTCCAATTTATTTATCAACAAAAATAAACTACGAATTGATTTCTAATTATCCCAAAGGTTTCTCAGTTAATTTTCTTTTAAAATCTATTTTGCTTTATTTTTAATTTTTTCATTTTAAATTAAAATTTTAAAATATACACATTTTTATATTTTATATTAATTTAAGTATTTAATTTTTTATAATAATATAAATATTTTAATATTTCTAATTAATATAATTATTTATTTTCTATTATAGATAATTTAATATTTTTAATTATTGATAAGTTTGCAAAGCTTCAAACTTTAAAATGATTATGAAAATGCAATCTCAAATAGTTACTTAAACTAAACTCAGATCAATATTAAAACTCCTTCATTCATTAAATTGGTTCACTTGCACCTCATTTATGAATGTTGAGTTTGTGGGACTTGTGTACTACTCTATTCCACAATATTAGGAGATATTTATCCATTTTGGCATAGTATATTGACAATTTGAGTAACTCATATATGCATAACAAATTTGGTTGTAACTCATCGAATAGAAAACACTTAATAGCTAACTAATCTCAACTACCTTAGGATATCTTAACCTATGCCCAAAACCTATAAATATATACTTGGTTTTCCAAGAAGTACTCACTTAATTTTATCCTTCTTTACTTATATACTAATACATTTTAAACTTTTCTACTTCTCACTAACAAACTTAAGGGTTGGAGAATCTTCTGTAGATTTTCACTCGGTATTTCTCAATAGTTCGATAATCATTCTTCAAAGGGATGCAACTCAACTTTCAACTTACTTTCAAGTCCGTTGAGATAATATCGCTAGGGCTAATCACTACATTGAGGTATTGTCAATTTTAGAACTCGAAGCTCCATTACCGTTGCACTTTTATCATATTTTGGTCCAAAGGTCTATGCTACCCAGGAAATAAGTATTGCTAGCTATCTAAGATTTAATGTAAAGAACAAGAGTAATTAAAGTTAAATGAAATGTATTTAATGCATCATCCACATCAAGCTCGCCAGAGACTAAAAAGACATTCAAGTGAGCTTCTTCAGAGTCTACTTAAAGTCATTCATCAAGAAGAAGAACAAAATAGATGACATTGCACTGTGCTGATGCTTAGGTTTTCTGTTCCTCGAAAGAACTTCATAGAAAACACTATGTGTATCTATTAAAGTAGGAGAAAACTCATAAACCTTGTAATCGTTGAAATACATAATCCCTCCCTAGTTTGTAAAACCAGTGATTTGTTGATCATTCCTTGCAAAATGTCTATTGTTAAGTAGGAGTGGTTGTTTGGTAAAGAATACTCATTTAGTTAGGAGTGGGTTGCATACAAAGTATACTTGTTTAGCTAGAAGTGGATAGGTTAAAAAAAAGACTCGTACAAGGTTAGTCAAGAGTGATTGCAATCCAAAATAATACTAAACGGGATAATCGAGGAAAGGGTGCAATTCGAAAGAATCCTCAATAGGCCAACCAAGAGTGACTACGATCCCAAACAATGTAATGAATGACTAAAATACCAAGCAATACTCAATGGCTTAGTTAGGAATGACTACAATCCCAAATAATACTCGATTGTACTTCGTAACATTAGTCTGTCAAATGGAAGTGAAACTCAATCTACAACTATTGTGTCAATGGAACCAATATAAAATAGCATCTATTTCTTCTCTCTCCTTATATCTTTTACTTTACAAGTTATTGTCATTTGTGTTAATTTAAGAGGGAGAACAATTGCAAAAATTAAGTTTGAAAAACGGTTTATCTAAGTAAATCTATTCAAAGTTTTAAGTTTGTGTATGATAAATTCTATCAAAAGAAATCTGGATTTGGAAATTAGCCTTGTTTTTTATATAATACTATCGTCTAAGTATGCGGTATCAGATGATATTTACAAAATATTTTTAAAAATTATTAAAACATAATTCAATACTTTCTTTTTGTATTTTTTTTTTGTTTTCTACATATTTTTATTTTTTATTTTATCATTTGTTGTGCATCATGTTGCATATAATCTCTGATTCTGCATATGAAGTCCTAGCAGATGTATCTGGCTACTCATCCGATGTACATGGGGCCTGATGTTATAAGGTCACTGACTTTTCACACCACCTAAAAATCCTATGGTCCATTTGGAGATGCACACGGAACTTATTTCGCAACAAAGCTGAGAACGGAAGGTTGTTGGTTTTCATGGTAGGAGTGGCTTATTTCAAGATTCTCTCCTTCCTTATTTTGGATCATGCATAATTTGCTAGCACCAAAATTAACTAGACTTTGCATTCTTAGTCTAACTCATGCCTATTGTGGTTTTAGATGAAACTGGAGAACCCAAATGAGATTGTGACTTGCATATCTGGCTATTATGGTTCAATCACTGCTAATGAATAACCTACAATCATAAAGTCACTCAAATTCCATACTAGTGGAGGACAGTATGGTCCATTTGGTGATGAAGTAGGGAAATATTTCACTTCAACCAAATCAAAGGGTAAGGTGGTTGATTTACATGGTAGGAGTAGCATGTATTTGGATGTCATTGGGGTCCATATGCAACACTGTCTAGGAAGTCAGAAAACTTCATACTTATCATTCTTCAAGCTATTTTGATTTGTGAAGAACAATAATAAATATGCAGAGCGATAAGCTGAAATTGCATGATTACTTGTATAATATCTAAATAATGTTTTGTGAATGTTCTAACCAACTGTAAGATTTGTTGTACGATTTGAATAAATATAATGGTAGTTAATCTCTGTTTGACTCTTTTCATAAGAGTATATTTGGATACAAAATTAAAGGAACTTCTGTAAACTTTTTTCAACATTTATAATACAAAAAACTCTTAAAAAAGTTATTTTAACTTGTATTCGAGCAGTACTTCTACTGAATGCTTAAAATGTTGCCATGTAAGTTACTATTCCGTACAAGTGTAAGGGAAGAGATCTATTCCATACTTTAAGTGTTATTCCAATACTTCAACCAAGAACTCAATATGTCATTTTCACTTGTAGGTACTAGTACCAATTGCAAGAATGATCTGTGAAAAATTAATTTTTCCATTTCAATAATCTACTGATAGAAAAGAGATCAGAACACTTAGGTGACCGAAATGATATTAATGTGACCACACATTTCATGAACATGAAAATTGATTTCTTGGTTTTCTGTATGTACAAAAGGACTTAAGATGGCTACATTTCCGATTGATGGGAAGCTACAAGAGAAAAAATAAGTGTGGACAAAATAAGCTGCATTGGTTTCAAGATGTTAGTTTCATTGCCTTGTCCTTCAAGCCAGTTCCTTCTTAATTACATAAAACCTTGGGGAACAACTCTTAATCATGATCAAAGTGATTACCACATGATCTTCATAGTCTGCTTATATCACGGCCAAATACAACAGTTGTAATCCAGTTGACAAATACATAGAATCGGTTCCTCCAGCTAACAACGCGGGTGATATACGCAGAACGCCAAATAAAAAAACTAAGAAATCCTGCCAGAGCCAACCCTTTTGCCTCCTGCAAGAGCCATAGTAAGTGAGACACCCTAAGCTTCTGAAGCACCAGAAACAATGTCACAGGAATGATAAACATTACCTTGCCCTGTCTAAGGTCAACAAGGGCCTTGTATCTACCAATACTAGCCATGCTTCCAAGGTGCTTGTAAACAAATGGATCCCCAAATTCTATATCTTTTGCACTATTTGCATGGCCTGCACCTGCTTTACCAATTTTGTTTAACAGAGCTGCTAAATATTTACCTTGCCTCTCTGCCACCTGTGGAATGCAAATGGCAATGTGTCAAATGGCCAACAACATGCCTTTTGTAAAAGATGAAACTAGCAACCCTACTTCACTGATGAACAATCATTACAATGGAGAATAAAAGAATCAAATTCCCTAAGAAATGTATCATATCATACAAAATTGAAAGAGTTTAAGGAATGAAGAAGTGTACAACATAAGCCACTGAACCCAATATCACTTACTTGAGCTAGTGCAGGAAGTGTTTGTCTTCCAGTACTTTCAACAAATCCACTGCAGTCACCTATTGAGAACACATCGTGTACCGAAGGAACACGAAGCCACTCATCAACACCAATCCTATGAAACAAAATCAATCAGAAGCTTTCCTTATATATGGCATAAAAAACTATATCTATCCTCAAATCACCTTCTAATTTGTAACTCTTCCTAGGTTGTCACAGGAAATGAAAGCAACAATATTGAGTAACATGACTAACCTTCCTCCAGGAGCTTTTGGGAGATCCAAAGATTGAATTATAGGCAATGGACCAACACCAGTGGACCATACCAGTAACCCATACGGAACCTCAGAACCATCACTAAGGACAATCTTATGAGCTTTAACATCTTTCACAATGCCACGAACAAGACGAACTCCTGACTGAGAGAGACTACAACATTGACAAAATATAATGAAACTAATACAGAAAAGTATAACAACTTGCTTAGCTTCTAAACCAGTTCATACAGGACTACAATGATCATGAATGAGATACATTAAAATGAAGATTCAAACAACACTCAAAATGAAATGATTTTTCATCAAAATGTAATTCACCTTTGTCAATTGCTTGGTAGCATATCGCCTGAGCCGGTCATCGAAGGAAGACAATATCTCATTTGCCTAACAAGCATGCATGCATGAATTGGTTAACAAAATAAACTACCTTAGAAGAAAATTTTGGCTTCCATAAGTTCACATATCACATATTTGATGGTGCTTAGCATACCTCAATTAAGGTGACACGAATGTAATCTTTGACATGGACATATCTTTGACGAACATCTCTCGTGATAAAATCACTAAGCTCACCACTGAACTCAACTCCAGTAGGACCACCCCCCACAACCACACAGTGCAAAAGCCTTTGTTTCTCCTCTTCCGAAATCCCTGCTTAAAAACAAAGCACAAAAGTAATGCACAACAACAACAAAAAAAAAGGGCAAATCATGTATGAAAATTACTTTTACATTGTTATCCGATCATACACTGTCACACTATTGACAATGTAACTTTTTTATGTTGACAAGGCAAAAAATAACAATAATAGAAAAATTATGATGGCTCAATATTTTCCTCACACAGTAACACTACTGTTTAACTGACCTGGAACATCAGATAGCATCAAGTTCAGGAGGAGCTTCCTACGAATTTCCTGTGCATGGTGAACTTCTCTAAGAAAAAAGGCATGTTCTTTGACTCCTTGAATTCCAAAAGTGGAAGGCTGTGATCCCAATGCAATTACTAGCTTATCATATGAGATTGTGAATTTCCAGGGAGCTATTGTCTCTACTCCTTCAGTTACGGTCTCACAGTGCACCTTCAAAACCAAATATCAAACTCTCTTTAACTAAGCCACACTCTTATGATACCAATCTTTCAAGTCCAACCAATCACAACTTTTTGAAACATCATGAATCCAACAATAATTATCATTAAATCATACGCTTAATTATATTTTTAGTCTTCAAATTGAAAAAAAAAAAAAAAATCATTTTAGTAATCACATTTTCAAAAGAAATCCATTTGTAATTCGTAAAAGTAAATAAATGATAACATGTGACAAATGCTGGAGTGTCACGTTACTATTTCTCTCCACTTTTGTTAACACCCTCTTCCTCACAAAGCTATTTTTCTAAAATTATTTCTTCTATTTAGAAGGTCAATTTTTTTTTTTCAAATACAAAAAAAAAAAAATTAAGCATAAAGGTTTGCTTCAACAAGTTTTCCTAGAAGTACTTTTTGGAGAGAAAAATAAAAAATAAAAATAAAAATAAAAACTAAATGAATTTCTCCATAACTAAAAATTTGTATAAATTATATAAGAAAATTTTACAAATGAGCATATTCTCAAGGTAAAATTAAGAATTTAAAGAAGTTATATATGAGAAAGACTCTATAAATTAGCTAAAACATAAGTTAATTTTAATTTAGGAACAAACTGATTTTTTTTTTCTGTTTTAGAATGACTTGTAAAGAAGTTGAAGTTTGTGGAAAGATAGGTTTAACTGAGTAATATACACATAACTTAGAAAATGGACAAAACTTGAGTGGTAGGAAACACTTGTAACAAGAACAAAAAAAATTAGTTAACACAGACATACACACCATATGGTTGTGTGCATCAATGTGAGTACAATTGGCTAGGAAGAAATAAGAACCGGGCTCTCTAGAAATAGCTGGTTGGATCCTTCCAATGGGTTCGGCAACAGATCTAAACTCAAGAGTTCCAACACAAGTTGAGGCCAATAGGGGGGTGAACACCATGTGGTTGCGAGGTGAAACACAAACTATGTCATACACACTGGGGTCCAACCCCTTCAGGAGCCTGCACCCAGCCCACCCTGAGCCCAGCACCACCACACGTGGTTTCTCATGGGCCCTTGTTGGTTCCAGACCCGAATACTCAACAATGGGCTTAACACCAGGCTTTTCCTCAACCGGGTTGGTGCTGAAGTGGGAGAGGAAAGTGAATGAAAATGGGTGTGTGTTTTTGGGTGTTAGAGTTGATGAGGATGCTTTCATCATGGTGGAAAACTTGGTGGAGAGGTTTCTTAACCAAGCCATGAATGTTTGTTAGGTCTCAACCTCAAATGGGTTTCACTGGATTTTGTGTGTAAATGTATACACATATAAGCTTAGTAGATGTGCATCACATGATTTCGATATGGGGCAGAAAATGAAATAAGTCTAAGAAAGTTCCATACATGTGGCCATGTTGGTTTTGTTTTCAGATGAAGTTTGGATTTAGTTAGAGCATAAGGTGGCATTGCCACCTCTTGTTATTGACAAATGTCTTCACATGATTTCTCATGGAGGATAATAAGGATTATCTGCACGAAAATTCTTGTGTACACAAAATATATATACCCTTCTTTCAATTTAATAATAATCATGATAATAAAATTGAACATTATATGTGAAAATATTTAAAATGAATTTTTTTGAAGGCGCATGCATTCATATACTCTCAGTAAGAGTAATGATATAAATGTGTTGCAATTTTAATATTTATGATATTCTAAATATTATTATAATGTTATTTTACTTTTACTGAGATATAAATATTTTTATAACCTAGACCATTTGAATATTCTATAAATTTACTTATTATAATATTACTTTACTATTATTAATATATATTAATATTTCTATTATAATAAAAAATATAATTAAAATATAAAAAATTATAATAATTATTAAAATAAATATTTTTTATCAACTTTTGTAATGTTATAATTACATAACATTTGAGGAAAATTATAATTTATTATAGGCATTTTTATAAATAATAAAATAGATTGTATTAATAAAGGTAAAATAAGTCACAAAATATATATAAAAAATAGTTACAAATAATAATTTATAGAATTAAATTTAACAACCACCTTAACAAATTTTATATTACATGAATTCCAATGAACATCAATCTTTGACTTATTTAGAATCATAACATATTATCTATTCGGTAAATTTATTTATTAAGGCAATCCCTGTTCATTTTTCCCATTATTAAATTATTGATCCGTTGATCTATTATATATTAATATCTCATTTTGTTATGTAAATTATTAATATCTAATATGGTTCATATTATATTTAGTTGGTCAATCTTTTCAAGTTCTTCCTCCTGCTTTGTCCTTCAGTGATATTCAAAGTACTGTGCCTATGTTGAAGATGTTTTGTATTCTCCTTTTTGCTAGAGTAATTGATCTGAATATCTTTTAGGTCTTTTTATCTCATTATTTTAGGAATAAAAAGAGAAACCCTTTATTATTATTTTTTCTATTTTAGAAAGTGAAACTTTTTCTTACAAATTATAAGAAACTTTTTTATGTGTGATTTTTAACCAACTTGCAAAGTTTTTGTAGATGAGTTTTAAACCGATCCATTTCAATTAAAACTGAACAAAAGTTATTCAGAAACAAAACAGGACAAAAACCAAACAGTCAAAGTTCCAAAAAGAAAAAATTAAATATAATGTGGATTTGATCTGGAGAAACAATATCTGTTGACTTGTAGAAGAGATATTTTAAATGTTAAAACATTTTTATTTATTTTTAATTATATAAAAAAATTTATCATCTGTTGAATACTTTCTTTAGAAAGTAAAAGTAACATTGTAAAAAAATCAATCTAAATTGTTTTGCGTTGAATTGGATCAAATTTAAACCAAATCGATCGTTAAGAGAACTAAAGTAAACAAACAGATAATGTAAGTTTTTGTTTTAAAAACCAATTAAATATCTTTTTAACATCACATAGAAATTTATTATAAAAGGGTACAGAATACAAGGTATACCCATAATTATTTCTCCCAAACACACCATACACCCCAAAGTCATATAGAAACGACATGCTTTAACAAAAACGTGGCCCATTATACTTAAATCAATCTAATATAACCCATGAACAATGGGACTGGTTTGGAATTTCAGTTTTCTGTCTCACTTTTATAGACTTTTTCCCTATGCTTATGAAATATTAAATAAAAACACTAAACCCAAACTTACCTATTTAAATTTATTGGCAAAACTCCAAAATTTGCACCTATCTAAACAGGTACAAGAATTATTGAAACGAATTTAAATGAAGGGAGAAAAGTAGTTGATATTGAATTCCAATTTGTTGAGCAGTAGTTATCAACTATGCATAACATGGTTTGTCATATTTGGTCTTTGTAATCCAATTAATTCCATGCTATCATACATTCTCAATAACGTGAGTTGGCTTTGAAACATTACACTGCTTAACATAATAATTTGATCAGGTATATTTTTTTTTTACTAAATTTATTAAATTTGACCATTTTCTTATTTCGTGCTCTTTATTATGTTCACTTCCTTTCTTTTACACTTTTTACATTTTCTGATACAATTAAAATCTCATAAAACACCACAAGTTGTTTGAACTGTTTTTTTTTTTTTTTCTCTTGAAGTCCTCCTACTTACACATCTTTTGTTGATATTCACCCAAGGAGTAAATTTTATTGATTTTCATACAATTATTGATATTCACCCATGGAGAAATTTTTGTTGATCTTCATACAAGGACTAAATTTTATTATAAATATTATTATAAAGTCAGCTAATCTTACCTAATCACAATTTCTCTATTCGTTTGTTCTTATGTTGTTGGATAATCTGAACCAAATTCACATAAGATAATGACACCACCTTTAATTTAAATCTTAAGGCATTGGGTTTGTGGATCTTCTTTCTTATATGTTGCTCAACTTTTTCATTTTTCTCAACTTTCTCATTTCTCAACTTAGACTGACACTTGGACCTTTAATCCAAAACCTTAAGACATTGGGTTTGTGGGATACAAGGGTCTTCTTTCTTATACGTTGCTCAACTTTTTCATTTTTCTCAACTTTCTAATTTCTCAACTTAGACTGACACTTGGACCTTTAACCCAAAACCTTAAGACATTGGGTTTGTGGGATACAAGGGTCAAAATGTACGCGAATATATCTCAAAAAAATGAGAACTAAGCCAAACTCATATAAGAGAATGACATCACCTTTAATCCAAAACCTTAAAACATTGGGTTTGTGGGTTTTTTTAAGTCTTTTTTCTTATATATTGCTCAACTTTATTATTTTTACTCAATGTGATTGGATACCTAAATATGCGGTATTCACCTTCCCCTTCCACGTCCCTTCGAAACTAATATATTCATCTCAAAGTAAAAGTATTTGCTAATATGTCGAAGTAGAAAATTTTCTACATTTCTTCCATCTATTTTTCTCCTTTCAACAACAGAAAAAAGTAGAAGTTAAATAAGTGGCATGTGGTTTGAGTGGCGTGTCCTTCATAATGTGAAACCTAAATCAATGTGCATGTGTATGAATATGAATATGAATATGAAATGATAGGTGAAGGTTAAATGTGACAGGCAAGGCAAAGGCACAGCTAGAGGAACATATTCCAAAATTTGGGGTACATCTTTCCAACACATTGTTATGCCTTTTACATCCATAGTACCATCATTCCTGGGCATGGAACAGTGAATATAACTATCCTGATATTGTCTGATTAGAATAAGGTTGCATTTACTTCATCTTGTCTCTAACTTCAAGCTGCTTTCAATTTATTCTGTTTTCTGCAATAAGTGGAAAGAATATATTCAACAAGTGATTAGTTAGTGTCATCCCTCAAGGCTGCAGAACAAGCTGGCAAACCTTCCCTTGCTTTAATGCTTTCCGCATCTTTTTATTATAGCATGTACTTTTTCATTCAAAACAATTTTCTTCAGACCGAGTAAGATTACTATATCTGTTATAAAATTATGTATTATCTTTGTCTTAATAAAGTCTGAAGATTCTTATATAAGTTTGAGTATTTTTATTCAAATTATTTATTCTATTTTGTATCTACTTTTTTTTTTTTTTTCTTCTTTTTTTTTTTTTTTATAAATATATATTTCACTTAAGTCTTTATTATTTAACTTCGAGTGATATATACGACTGTTAGTTTACATTGCTAGTATTTAGGTATCTTTATATGAAAAATAAAAAACACTTTCATTAATTTAAGACTATTGAATAATTTGAGTATTTTTAATAAAGTTTCTATTAAATAACTATTTTTATTCTATTAAATATCCAAAATTTTTATATTTTAAAACCCCGCCAATTTTGACCATATAAAAAATTAAATTTTGGAACTCTAATTATTTTTGAAAATGACATCGTTTAATTTTATAAATTAAATATTTAAAAAAATAAAATCAATAATATAGAAACACGAAACAATGACGTTTGATAAAAGTAATTAAAATTTTAAAATTTCATTTTTTGTTCGTAAAGTTGCTTAACATTGTGAAATCAAATGGTCATAAAAATTAAATTTGAGAAATATAAAGATTTTGAATATTTAATAAAACAAATCTTTTTAGTAAAAATTTAATTAAAAATACTTAAATTTAAAAGAGAATTAAAATTTAATTAATTCATTTTTTTTAATTTTAGGTGGAAACACATAAATAACCATATGATACAAAGTAACTTAACAACGGAAACTTAATTAAAAAATATAATCATTTTAATTACTTAATAAAATAATTTTTAATAGAAACTCCATTCAAATATCCAAATTTACCAAATAGTTAAATTTAATTAATTTTTTTTTATAAAATTTATTAGAAATGTTGATTAACTTCTCCTATTAATATCATAAAAAGCATACGATCTGTGATTGAATTATAATATATTTTTTATTTTAGATTGTGAATATTATACTCATACATTTAATTAGTCAAAATTCTTATGTACAACCAGAATAAAATTAAGTACAAAGAACTGAAAAAAGAAATACTCTTCCCAAAGAGATTTGTTCGCCTATTCCTTTAAAACCAGAATAAATTAAGTACAAGAACCTGAAAAAAAAAAAATACTCTTCCCATAGATATTTATTCACCTATTCCTTTCTTGCCACTTGAGAAAAAAAAAGTCATCACCCAAAAAGTTGAAATAGATAGATGATCATCTCGTCATTGTTAATAATTATAAGCGTTCACAAGTATGAAGCACATAAAAAACCATTTTTTATAAGTTCTAATTAAATTTCAAGTTACTTATAAATTTAACTATTTTAAATTGAGAATTTCTACAAAATTTTGTTAGTTTATTGTATATTTAAGATTTTATATTTTCTTATTTTTCCAATTTTCAACTTAAGTTCAACTTCATCTATCAACAAATGTGCATTAATTAATGCAACCGACTTTGCACTTTTTTTTTTTTTATAGATTGTATGTTCTTTAAGGAAGACAATATAATTCAAACATAAAACCATTTTAATGATCAAGTTCTTTATCTGAATAGTTAACAAAATTATGTATATAAAACTTGTATTTAGAACTAATGACCAAACTAAAATAACTCTTATCAATCGATTCACGCGTTGGGTGGTATCTTTTGTCATTTTCAATGGTAACTGTATAAACAAACACCTTTTCATTGTCCCCTCTTACCCAGAACAAACAGTAGAAGCAATAAAACATAGCCAACTCTAGGTTCCCCAGGAACAATGATTCAATGGAACACCAAACAGACCCCATATATACCAGAATGGATCAGACCAAAAAGTGCACCAACAGTGCAACCACTCAGGAGTCAAAGACCAAACATCATCGTTTAGAAAAAAAAAAAAGTTCTAAACAAAAGAATTAAGGCAAAATTCATATTTTAGAACAATATTAAAAATATTAATAATAGTAACTCAGTGTATAATTCGGATAGCAAACCCACTTCATATACATAAGTATGCACAGACCCAATAGTGCATGGAACATCACAATTGAGTCTTTGATCTCAATTGGACTGGGACCAATCAGGGTTAGTTTTACCAACTTTTAACCTTGTTTCTGACATAAAAAAGAAAAAGCATGTGTACTTTTTACAGAGATAAAAGTCAAAAACAGAAAAAGCACCGAGTTATTAAACAGACAAACAACATTAATGGCATGCAGTAGTACCCTGCCAAGCATTTTTGGCTGTAACTTGGGTCATCAAACGTGAACTCACCCAACCTTTTGAAGAGGAAATTTGGCAGAAACTTGTTCTGGAAAGTATCCATGTAAGAAGGTGCATGCATGTCCAAACACATGACATGGGGCGGCATTGACATGATATATAGCATCTGATTTGTTTATTTCTTCGCCATCCCTTTCGAATTTTGAACTCCTTGGAAGAGAAGAAGGGTCAGAAGAGCAATGTAGATGTTACGTGTAAAAGGTCCCACTAACAATTGCATGTTACATCTTTGGATTGGATAGACAGGTAGTATATACATAAGTTAATTTTGATGTACTGTTCATAGTTGATTAAAACTAGATCCAAATATAAAACATTACTTCACAAATCTTATCTCACTTTATCTTCAAGTAGTGACACGTTACATGTCTGCATATGCACTTTGTTTCCATGAACAATATTTAGTGAAAATTATTTTGAAAAGTGGTATGCATAATGCATCTTAACTAAGAAGGTGGATGTTGGAGTGATATATATCGAAACACATGGGTCGGTGGTGATACATACACATGATATAGCATCTGATTTGGTCATGTGTTTACCATCCCTTTGGAATACAGTGGTCCCAGAATTGGACAACTCCCCTTTTGTTTGGACCTTTGCACAGAGGGGTCTCATGGACACTAGTCAATTTGCACGTAGTTTTGGTCCCCTAACCAATCCTTGCAGAATCCTCTAGAATCACATAAGTTTTTCTACTCCAAACAAAACACCCTTCATCATTTCTCATTTCCATTTTGTTTTCTTCATATTAATTCAATCACAACTTTTTCAATGTTTTAACAATACACTAATTTCCCACCAATGTATACGATAATTGGTTTTTGAGAATAGTGGAAGGCATTTTATGTTCGAAACCTGAATATTTCATTGGCACACTACCACTTTTTCAACAATACAATAAAATATAGATTAAAACAATGAGGCACTACTATCATTTCTCTATCATGGCCCTCTGTCATATTGCATGATTTGAGTGCATACACAGGTAAAGGTGAGAAAAAAGGAATCTACTTGGATAGATTGACTCAAACAGTCCCAAATATATTAGACCATAATATTTTTGACCTATTGAATAATTTTTGGTCCGTTTGTTTCATTAAAAAGTAATTATAATTTTTTAAAACTTAAAACAACATTATTTTATTAATATATATACATATTAATCAGCCATTTTGAAAGCTCTATATATATAGTCACAAGCTCATGGATCCACTGTTTGAATCACAGCATGCATTCACAAATTTTCATTTCTCAACCTTACTATTAAACAACACCACACCACATAGTATATCCAAGCTTTCCAACAACAACAGCAGCATGAACAACTTAGAGTCCTATCCTCCCGTTCTCCGCCACCTAGACCAGCAGCAACAACCACCACCACCACCTAACTCCGACCCGGATGAAGAGTTTCAGGATCCGGATCCTGTGCCCATCATAGATCTCGAGTGCTTGCACCATGACAAGTTGGAAGAAGCATGCAAGAACTGGGGTTTGTTCCGTGTGATCAACCATGGTGTTCCGTTGACCCTTTTGAAGGAGCTTCAAGAGGTAGCGAAGGAACTGTTCTCTCTGTCCTTTGAGGCGAAAGAAGGTGCATGCAGTGGGAGCCCTGTGACATACTTTTGGGGCACCCCTGCCTTAACACCATCAGGAAGAACCCTAACAAGAAGCCCCCAAAACATGAATTGGGTTGAAGGGTTTGATGTGCCGTTGAGTCAACTCTCCCACTTCAACCCTCAACTTCCCACACTCCAGTCCGTAAGGTTAGAACAATATCGCCAACAACTTGCATTATTATCATTTGTCTTCTTCCATGTTTTTCTACACCTTTTGTTTCCCTCAGTTTATTGGTTTTTGTTTCTTTCTGGCAGGCCCTCGGGTCTATCTTTTGAAGTTTCTGTCTTGTGTTCTGTGCTCTATGCATGTGCCTTCAAAAAATTCATTTTAAATCTTTTACATATAATCTTCTCTTTTATTATCCGTAAATTAAAAGAAGCCACATATACTTTGTTTTTATAATATGCTTTAATCACAAACCATTGAGATTCTAAAAGATTTTAGATTAAATATTCTAAATTTATTGTTATAATATGGAGATATTATTAAAATACAATTCGGTATGGAAAGAAAAAAGATAGGGATCACGGTTTTGGTTGTGGGGTACCCGTCACCTTTTGGAGATTGTGACACTTGATGGACTGCATGAACGGGTGCTTCGACCAATTGGATTGTGTAATTTCGTGGAGGACGATTATCAGATTTGTTGGTCATGTTCAACGTATAATTTCCTTGACCATCAAAATTAGGAAAAACATAAACAAATTCAAGAGACATACCTTACTATGTTGCAATTGAACCTAATTCCTTACTTGCATTTCGTGTTTTTTTTTTTTAATTATAATTATGAAGCTCTTTTTCAGTAATGTATGTTGAAAACAAACATATTACCATAGTAAAATTTTAAGTTTGGTTAAGAACAGCCAAAAAGATATTTAATATTTTTGTGCCTGAACGTCCTTAGTCACAAATATCGTAGCGACGGCATGTGTAGGGAGAAGTAGGTGATTGAAGAAGACATGTTGAAAAATCTAATTGGTCCACAGGTCATAAATTATGAGAGGCAAACAATTAGAGGAGAGAGGCCAATTGATTAGGTGATTCACTTTTTTTTTTATTAGCTATATTAAAAAGATAGGATAAGGTTGAATCTTGTTATATATATTATATATTTCTTCACATAATTCATATAAATTAATTACTTGATTATCATCCAACATAGGCAACAAGTCAAAAACTAATTATTTCAACATCATCAAGCATAGTCATCCTACATTTAAATATATATATATATATATTTAGAAATGTCATAAAATTGTTATTACCTTAGTTAAAATTAGGGACAAATTGAGTTGTAAGGATCACAAATCCTGCTCTATTAATAACATTTTAGCATAACAAATTTAGTTAAATTTGCACTAGTATTATCATAATTTATATCATATAACTATTTACAAATATAAATAGAATTGAATATTCTTAGAGGTTTAATTTAGTAATTTTTACTAGATAATTATTCTATAAATTTACAGAGTTAACATAAATAAATAAATTATTTGGACTTTCATTTCCAAAAAATTATCATTGGGTTGAAGAATTCAAAGTTTGATTAAAACATATTCATCAATGATGGAAGGAAGTCGCAGTTGTTGGATGAGGCGGCAAAATATATAATTTTGTCTAATAAATTTGTGTATGATCTGAATACATCGTATTCATGGATTAACGATTTAATTAGTCTTAAAAATATAAAAAAAATATAATTCTAAATGAAAATTATTTTATATGAATTAAATTAATTTGAATTTTAAATATATATTATATATATATATATATATATATATATATATATATATATATATATATATATATATTTTGTTTTAATATATTTTTTAAAATTTCATTATAATATTTTCTTAAACGTGATTAATATTTTAGTTTAAATACATACAAAAATTAATTTGATTTGACTTAGGTTATAATTCTTTTATTAAACTAATCTGTTTGATGGAATTTGTTTGGACTTTTGGATGAGAAAGTTCATTGTGAGATCTCTTGAGATATGATCGATATTTTATATTAATCTTTTTAAAGTGAATTACTTTCAATAATTTAGGTCACCCAATTCGACAGGTTCTTTACATGATTGAAAAGTTTTCTAGGTGAATTATGTTTTTTATGAATTGTGGTGAGAGTTAACCAACAAGATGTATGTGTTTGGTTTGCAAGAGTTCTGCTAATGGAGTACGAAAAGCATTTGTCGAGAATTGGCACAAGATTATTCGAAGCTATGGCGAAGAACCTTGAGTTGAATATAGAAAGCTCAAAGGAATACTTAGCAGAAAAGAGTGGAATGGTGCGTGTGTATCGGTATCCCAATTGCCTTGATACAAACGTTGGTTTGGGCATGGAGGCTCATACAGATAGCTCAGTCCTGTCCATACTCAACCAAGGTGACGAAGTTGGAGGACTTCAACTGCTCAAACATCATCAATGGCTCAATGTAAAACCCATTCCCGACACTTTGATTGTCAACCTTGGAGACATGATGCAGGTCCGTGTTCTTGCTTATTTTATGCTTTTATAGTTATTAACAACTAACATAGGTCCATACAAAAACATAATATAACATGGTCGCGTTTTGGTTTGGTTTAGGCAATAAGCAATGACAGATACAAGAGTGTGACACACCGAGTGAGCATGAACAAGCATAAAGAGAGGATTTCACTGTGCTACTTTGTATTCCCTGGTGAAGAAGTTGTGATTCAAAGCTCAAAGTACAAGCCCTTTACTTACAATCAATTCAGATCACAAGTGCAAGAAGATCTCAAAGTCTTAGGTCACAAAGTTGGGCTTCCAAGATTTCACCATAACCATAATTCCCAAGCTTTATTGCTTTGACTCATAAGTTAGTTCAGCCTTCTCTTGTTGGATCATCTTCATTCTTCAGCATGTTATGAAAATTATAGATTTTGCTACAAACTTCCGTAGATGTCACTCAAGGACGATCTTATAATAACACTATTAAAATGATTTACAAAACTTTGTTTGAGAAATTTACTAAAAAAAACAATAACAAATCATATATAATTTTGTAATTATTTTCATATCAATTAGTAACTATTTTATTTAGTAGTTAAAAATTAATCAGTAAATTTTTTCTTGTAGTGTATATGTATATAATATTGTGATTTTTTATTCATATATTATTGACAAAAAAATAACAAATTTGATTATAGATTTTATTGTTATTTTTACTGATTTATTAATTATTAATAAATATTGTTATACATTTAAGAAAAAAATATATTTTAATTTCTTTATTATTGTAATTTCTAGTTGATTTGTTAGCACCAAAACATTATATATATGATGACGTAATGTTTATTTTAACTTTTTGATTTTGACAAAAGTTATTTTTTCAAAATATTATAAAAATAATCTGAGAGTTAAGTTTTTAATATAAAGTTATTATTCTCTCGTTTTATTTTTTTAATAGATGAATAACAAATATGTTGGTAAATTGTCTTTATCCTTATAATAACAAACAGTTAGACTCACTACACAGGAAATTTTTACATTATTAGATAATTTTTATATTTCAAAAGTTCATCAACAATATATACATATTTATATACTTTTCATTATTTTTCGATTTTATATAATGTAAACATAAAATAAATTATATTTTCTGTTATCTTATATATATATATATATATATATATATATATATATATATTATATTATCACCTTATTCATGTTATCTTCAAAATTATAGATTTTGTTACCAACTGTCACTGTATCGATCAAAAGGAATTTACCAGAATAACCTTAGAAGTTATTAAAAAATTCCTTACAAATATATAAGTAATATAGTTATTAGAAATTCCGTGAAATAACCATCAAACCAAAATGTAAGAACATAAAAATATAACGAGAAAAATTACATTTTTTTCTTCAAAATAATTTTATATGATATATAAACTCATCAATATTCAAATAGGCACATCAGAAAAGAAATATTTCTCATTTGTTTGCTATTTGCAGAGACCACAACCCAATTTGGATTTGAGGGGCGTTCTCGAGAGCTTCTTTCTGCACCTCCATAGCTTCTTCCAACACCTCCGTATCTTTTGATTTTTTTCACACTCCCTTTTATTAAAGAATGGTCTGACTGTTTTACTCTTCTGTAATACATCTCCATATATCCCTCTTCTTTCACTTCCACCTCTATAATCCTAGGTTAAAACACATCTCTATAGATCCTGCCACCATCATCCGTTATTATTGTGTGTTATTGTTAATGGAAGAAAAAGGGGAAGGGGAAACGGTGATGTGCATGACTTGTTGGGGGAGTTTTTTATTCAAATGAAAATTCTTTTAGAATGACCTATTTGGAAAGTTGATTTTTTTATCTGAAAACAACTTTTGAAATAGACCATTCTGAAAGTCTTTTTGTTGGTGAAAAATGTTTTTTAGAACGGGTCATTCCAAAAGTTGTTTGTAGATCTGGAAACAACTTCCAGAATAGGCCATTTCGGAAACATTATGGAGAAGTATTATTTGACTTCTGAAATGACCCATTCTAGAAGCTATTTTCGGATCTAGAAGTCAAATTATGCTTTCCAGAACAACCTATTTCGAAACATGAAATTTGGTTTTCGGAATGGATTGTTCTAGAAATCAAGTTTTACATTCCGAAATAGGTTGTTTCGGAAGTCAAAATATATACAATAACCTTCACAAAGGAATATGAGTCTTTTCAAATGGGCAATTTGAGAAAATTAAAAAGGTATGGAGGTGGAAGAAGAACCTATGGAGGTACAGGAAGAAGCTCTCATGTTTTCTTTTCTATGTAGACACCATGTTCTTTAAAAGAAGCCCCGACTCATTCCACTATCCCAGCAGTCTTGTTACTTGCACTCTCCTTTTTATTTTATACACCTGTCAACTTTTTTTTCTATTTTTTTTATCGTCACTTTGATAGCACTTTCTTGTTTTAGGTTCATAACTTTCTTCCCTCACCAGCCCTTATTATTAGCTTGCACCACTAATCATAGTGACTAGTTGACTGAAAATGAATAACTTCAGTAGTAAGTCTAACAAGAAAACAAAAAGATTGATGCAACAATTGAAAGAGCTCGTTTAGCACATGAAAGGATTGCAAACTTAGAGGACAAGTAAAGATTATGCAACAACAATTGGCCATAATGATAGAATAACAAATTAGTGACATTTCAATAAGTATAAGTCAAGTCCATCCTCACTATGCCAAAAACTTTGATAACTAGCCCCTTACTTGAAGTTCCAATATAAGTTTAATTATTTTATATTTGTTTTTATGTACTAAGTGTTGTATTTCTAGTAATGGTTTCCATTGTTTTTCACATGTACTTTTATTTAATCGCTCACTCTAATCATTACGTAAAATGAGATACTCCTTTTTAACCTACATCCTGTGATGAGGGTCATCCAACCATCACACCTATGACTAAGAGGATGAAAGAAGAAGATGAACACAATAAGACTTTACTTATTTGAAGAGTAAAATATTAGAACTTCTTTTTCTTTTTCTTAAGCCTTGTAAAAAACATAGATGCATATATATGCATAGTTTTTCCTTTGTAAAATAGTATAAGCATAAGTGGGCTACCATTAAACATTAATTAGGGCTTGATTGTGTGCTTAAAATCCTAAAATTCAAGTAAACCTTCAAACCTCCTAATAAGGGAAGTCAACCATAATTGAGGAGTTCATACACAGCAATCATTCAACATCACATAGCCATCAAACATTGCATTTAAGTGAAGTGTTTATAATGACTGGAAGTAGACAAGTCTCTCATCTCTTGAATCCTGAAGTGCAAGACAACTTTCCCATCTATATATAGAATCTTTTGTCTCTTATAAATACTCACTTTGATATTGAACTTGAATTTGACTATGCAAATTTAATTGTTTTCTTTTTCTTTTAAAATAAGAAGAGATTTTTTTAAGAAATCTTCTCCAAAAACACCTTTCTTGAAAGAGGAGTTCTAAGTTTCTCTAAGTCTTCCACTACTACGGAAAAAATGTATCTACATTTTTTGAAGAGAAAAAAAAAACACTTTAATATTGTAGTCTTTAAGAGGAGGAAAGTCTTTTAGCATTCAATCTGACTCAAAGTTTCATAGCTTCCACCAATAAAACATGAACTTTTTTAGCGTATACTAATCATGCTTATAATATATATATATATATATATATATATATATATATATATATATATATATATATATATATATATATATATATATAATACTCAGCCGAGTTAAACTGTATAAACATGTAATATTTTATTAATATTATTATTATTCATTATTTAATTTGTCGTCTTTTAAATTTTACTAAAATGGTTATAGACAAATACAAAACAAGTCTGTTTAATATGTAACGGTGTTGCTTTCTCTAATTTGGCTGCCTGAGACATGAGAAGTTTATTTTTTTCGATGTAGACCAACCATTGGATCTATAAATTCTCCAATGGACAAAGTTACCTGCTGATTCCTTGACTCTTAATTCTATCATCTTTGTTAACATAGATATGCCACCCCCCAATTTTCTTTGCCATGTGAGTTTGCAAATTCTGCTCAAGTTTCTTTAATTTATGTAAATTACTTTTTCTTTTTATCGCAAAATCGATGACGTTCAATTATCTGCATCTTCAATATCATTATTAGTTTGACAATAATTGTTCTTTAAAATGCCAAAATCCTCATTCTTGTTCACAATTCTATCCAGAATGTATATGTCTGATTGCATTGAGATCTGCTACATGGATATGTAATGAAATTTAAACTTTAAAGTCTAGGCAAGTTATGATAAGAATATAATGTATTATTTTTTGTGTTGTCTTTTTCATTATATATGCCAATTTTCAGAAGGCTAAAGCTAAGGAAACAGCAAGAATGAATAGTTCAAGGCATCGTCCATTACACACTTGTGGACTCTCCATCTTAGCCATTATTGACATTGTCATAGGAAAAACCCAACATATGAATGGACCATTAGGTTCAACTTTGAAAAAGGTAACCAAGTTAGCCAAATTTGCCATGCCCCTTGTCTACGCCATGCAAACCCAATGGCTAATAATTCTCTCCTTCATCGATGATGCCATTCTAGCAATTGAAAATGTTACAGAGAAACTGTTTCCCCCTTCAACACGCGTGTTCGACAAAGTTGATGAAATTGTGGTAATGATAGTGTCCCTTCCTGAGAAATTCGAAGGTGCAATGAACAATTTTCCTTCTATAATCCACGAGGTCCCGTTTCTGGATTGGGCACTGACCCACGTGATCTCAAGGTTGAACAGTTTGGTCTCAACGTTGAACCATTGGGGACATAGAAATTCAAGGTTGAACGAGAAAACAATAGGTGTTGATAGGTGTTGCAATGAAGGGTACATAGATTCCTCGAATGATAATGACAGGGAAAATTTTGAAAACTTTCCTCCTATAATATCGGAGTGTGAATATAAAGGGGTTCATGACATTGCATTGCGGAGTCACGTAAAAGGGTCATACAAGGAAGCGTTGGAGAGAGGAAAAAACGAGAAAATGGGGAAAGGGTGTGAGGTTGAGAAGAAGGTGGAGGGAGGTGATGATTGTGAGTGCAAAGAAGGAAGAGAGAAGAATGATGATGGTCTTGTGAAATGTGAAGTTGGAGAAAGTGTGAAGGATGCTCTTATGGAATTGTTTGAGTCTGCATGGCTCATGAAAGCTGGTACGTAGTTGTTAGGAGAAATTATCACATGACCCTTATTATTACAATCCATCTTCACGCGATATATATTGGATTGTTTCTTTTCTATAGACTAAAATTTTCATTTATATATCTCATGAAGATTGATTAGAGCTATAAAAATGTATAATAATTACTTTCTACATTATTAGAACCAAAAAGAGGCATCTAGACAATGCCACTAGAATGACTCATTTATGACCCTAGCATCCTTGGCTTCCATGGTTAGCTATTGACAAAAGGCAGTGCCTCTTTTGTATATTATCAGTTTGTTCTTTTAATTGTTACAAGAAATCTTGAAAGGTGATTGTTAATTGAATCAGTTTTAGGTAGGTAATCAATATCTCTGTGTTTGAACATTGATTAGATGCAGATGTTGGATAATACTTTTTGTTTAGAAGTTCAATCAAATGAAAAGAAAATAATTATGAATCAAACGTTACAAGTCCCATTACGAATAACCAAAAGCCCAATTTGTCCTTATATACCATGTCTATGGAAGATATTTTATTATCATTATTTGTTATTATTCACTGGTTATTATTCACTGTATCAGCAATGCTGCACAATATGGTGTGCTATAATCGGGTGACGAGGCATTAACCTGTAGCTTGTTCTTACTCCTAAAAGAAGAACAGCTGTCAATATATAAATGCTATTTGTTAGAATTCAGAAAGAAAAATGTTTTTTCTTAACACTTATAATCTACACGAGAGAACGAAATAAAGAAAGAATTGATAAAAATAATAAGTATACAGAGTCATAAGAAGAGAGGAAAAAAAATTAAGTGTCAATGAGTTGTTTGTAATGTTTAGGTGTCCAGAAAGAATTATATGAAACTTGTGTTCATGTAGTATGTTCATAACCAGCATTGATCCATTCAGACTCTTTACACTAATTCACACTCATTTAATACCAAAAAATAATATTATTACGATATTACTTTTCAAAAGTTACACTCATTTAATATTTAGTTTTTATAATAAAATATATTATTTTTTAATGTTAAATGAGTGAAAATTCCTGTGAAGAGCACTCCTCTTCATTTAATATCAAACTAACGGGTTTATATTATATAATCAAAATTGTTGGATTTCCTACAAAAGAATTATGTCCAATTTAATGTATGACCAACGTCTCAAATTGATATGGAATTGGAAGTTTTCTTTTAGTTCTTACACAGTTAGTTATATTGATTGGTTTCAAAATTGATTGATTTGTTTATAAATTAAAAAGCTCGATGCATCTTTGATATCTCCTCTGTTCTGCTTTGTTCAGAGAATATTTTCAAAATTCTAATGTGTTATTAACATGTTGCAGATTTAAAAGTTTTGAAAAATAGTTCTCGGTGATCTATTCAACTGTTTGTAATATATATATATATATATATATATATATATATATATATATATATATATATATATATATATATATATATATATATTAAATTAAGTGAAATTAATTGCTTGTTTATTTTGGAATTCATTTAATAAATTTTCACTGATTAGGCGATAAATTAAGTGGTTGTTTTGCTGTCAACGAAAACAGTTTCTATATAAAGGAAGTTTTTCAAAAAAAAAAAAAGTAACATGTTGAATTGCCCCATTTTCTACTGCATAAAGTTTACGAAACTGATTTTGAATGGATTATTTAATTGCTTCAAAAAAATTAATTTTGAAATCAGCATATGTGCTCTTTTGGTAATAAATTGAATTTGTTACATCTGGTTCTATGTTTAACGTTCTGCGACTATTTTAGAAATATTTGACAAAATCTGCACATTCAAGTTTATCTTGATTGCTGTCCGAATTTGCTGCCATGCTCTAAAATTGATTGAAGATAAACAATCAGAAGTTTACATTTCAATCACAGCTTTCATACATAGCAATTAACGTGCAATTTCAAATTCAATATCCGCTTAATTATCAACGTGACTTGACTAATTGTAAAACAATTAACAATTCAGAATGTTTTTTTGGCTGCAGATGGTGCTGGTTTAATTGCTTTCTAAATCTAAAATCAAATTTACATTCACGGAAATCAATTGAGACCAAAAACAGAAATTTGTGCTTGCTCCTCAACATCCCACTTGGTTACAATGGTAGAAGTGATTTTAATGCTTGGATTTCTTTGAAAGGATTAACGTGATGAATTACTATATTCTGAAGTTGTTTTGAATTGTTTCCAAATGTTAAATGCAAAATCAAATTGGACAAATACTTTTCAGCATGAACACCAAATCATCACTCAATCAAATTCAATTATTAAAAAAGCCGACGGTAAGTTTCTCCATAAATAGAGAAACAATTATATTAAAAAAATAAGAAAGAAGAAATGATTGATATATTATAAAGTGCATTATCTATTACGTACTTGTAAAAAAATATTGTAAATATCCTCATTTGAATATATATAGTTCTGTTTGTTCAGAGTGTTTTTTTATTTATTGTTGAAATGTTTTAATTTTAAGAGAAGATTAAGACTGATTTACCTCGACAAGTGCAGAATATTTATTTTTGGATAAGTATAAAAACTTATTACTTAACGGTTTGCTTAAGGGAACTAAACGTATTCATTGATAATAGAGCGAACTAGTATCTATTTTTCTTTTCTTACTTAGCTTTTAGATTTCTTTTAAATTGTCTATATTCTAAAAATTTAGTTCAAGCTTTGTTTAATCCTCTTGTAAAGCTAATTGCACCTTCACCTGTTAATTGATGAACGAGAATTTTAATGTAATTTATCTTAAAAAAATGATGATTATTAAATTTTATTTAATTTCTTATGGATGAAAGACAAACAACAAAAATTAGTTTATCACTAAATATAAATTTAGTTCAAGATAATTAAATAAGTGTGCAAGTTTGTTTCCAATAAATAAATTAGGATTAAACAAACAAAACAAACTAGTAAAAGACAATAAAGAGATCAAAATAAATGGTAAATCAAACAATAACTAAAAAAGAAAGACAAAGTAACAAGAGTAGTCTCACAAACTCAAACTTTCGTATATTTCAAAAGTAACATCACTGTAATGCTCGGGAAAATTCAACTTAATGATTGAATGAATGGCAGTGGCTATTGTGTATGTTAGCAATTGCCACTGCTAATTTGCACAAGATATTGAGTAAGTTTCCATGTTTTTTTTTTTTTTTTTTTATTGTAGCAGTAACTTTGCAAGTATTTAGGACTTAATAAAAGTGTTAGTGCATCTAGAAAGCCAATTACAATATAGTCGAATCTTATTATGTGATTCTACCCTACATCGGGCCAAACTATGTAAAATTGACACTATGTAGAACCAATTTAGATTATGCAAAGTTTGAGGTAATTAGCACCAATGCTATTCTAATCCCATCATATTTACCATTTTTGGTAAAATGCAATGTAACCATTTTTTTCCAAAATCTATCTTAACCAATTTTAGCAAAGAATCTCAAAAGTTCAAATGACCAAAAGAAGGCATTGCTTCTAGGTGCAATTAACATCACATCACAGCTATCCATGTGACTCGGATCAACCTTATACCTCCATGCAATCAGAAAAAACTGTTGGTTAAATCTTGTGCCTAGTTTTCCCCCATTTCTTGATGGTCATTATAAATAGGGAACTTTACTTTCCATGTCTCGCTTTTAGCTACTGAACCAAAACGTGAGAGTAGACAGAGGAGGAGGGATTTCATTGTCTTTTGCAAACAAAACCTTGCATTGTTCAAACATTTCCATCTAAACCAAGGTAACGAAATGAGTTTGTTTAATTACATGTTCAAAATGTGTAAATATACATTAATAAGCATTCTGGAAAGTTTGGTATATGGTTAAGTATGATTTTGAAAATCAATTGAGAAAAATAAAATATTGATGAAGAACAAGAAAAAAAAAATCGATTATTTCTACTTATAATTGATTATTTTTTACTTAGCTTAATATTGAGTTCAAGATGTATAGAAAATAGATTATCCAGAGTTAATACATTATTTTGAGTGAAATAATTTGGTATCTTCCACTACAAGAAAAAGATTATTTAGAGATCAATTTTTAACTACCAAATGAAATGGTTACTAATTGTGACCAAAATAGTAACCAAATTAGATTTTGGTTGCTAAATAACTACAAAATAGAAAATAATGATTGAATTTAGTGACCAATTAAGTCAAATAATTGGTATCTAATATTAGCTACCAAAGTTTTAGTGACCTATGTCATTAGATTCTAAATTGGTATCTAATTAAGTTAGAGACTAATTTAGAATCTAATGGTATAGTCACTAAAACCTTAGTAGCTAATGTTAGATATCAATTATTTGACTTAATTGGTCACTAAATTCAATCATTACTTCTATTTTGTAGTTATTTAGCAACCAAAATTTAATTTGGTGACTATTTTTGTCATAATTAACAACCATTTTATTTGGTAGTTAAATATTGGTCTCTAAATAGCTTTTTTCTTGTAGTGTTCTAAGATAATTAATTATCTAAGGAAAAATAATGAATTATTCTAACAAATAATTCATTATCTTAAGTAAGCTTAAAGATACTTTATGTGTAATTAATTGATTATTTCTAAATGAAGATAGAAAACATCAGGGAAATTAAATAAGAGTGAGACTTGAGACAAACTATATAAGGGATTGAAACCACTCTCAACCTAAAATATTAAGGTAGTATATTTGTAAGTCTTTTTTCTTATATATTGTTTAACTTTATCATTTTTACTTAATGTGACTTTATTGAATGGACCACATCTAATAGATTGCACCTAAATGCTTACAAAATCAATTGAGTAATTATATGTTTTATGCATGATTAAAATCAATGATAACGATAGACTAAGTGTTAGTAAGGTACGAAACATTACTATTCATAACTTCAAATGTCGATAAAAAAAAAAATCTTCACCTCAAATGGTTTGGATCCTAAAAATGTTATAAATGTCTAACACTTGAAAAACAGAAAGAAGTGAAATTAGTGAAGAAGAAACAAATTTATAAAACTTAATAAAAGATTATAGGAAGGATCACGTGTGATGACACATATTTTGTACATATATTTATATTTTTATTGTATAGTGAATACACTTTTCATATGTTTTATTTGCATTTTTTGACTTATTTTCTTTAAATAATAAGGAATTTGATTCATTGTACATATTTATTTTAATTTTTTATTTTTGACATATCTAATATTTGCTAATTGTTTTGACCATAACTTTTTCTATGGTTATCATTTTTGGTTGATTCCAAATGCACTGGGCTTTAAAATTTATACAATTTTTTTCTTGAAGTTGAGGAAAATTTACTTAAATTTTTGTAAAAGAACCCATGCAAATTAGATTTTCCTTCTTTTAGTTTAGACTTTTGTAATTTAACTTATGGACCTAATTAGAGCTCACAGTTAGATTCATGCCTGCTTCAAATTTTAGACCATTTAAATAGCCTAGATGTGCTCTAAACTTGGAAAAGAACTCATTTTACTAAATTTTAGAGTTTAGGAATTATCTCTTCATGTTTTTTCTCTCAATTTCCATTTTTGTTCTTCATCCATGTAGAACCAAATCTTGAGAACCAATACACGAAATCAAGATCAAACAAACCAAATTGAGTTTTGTAATAATCGTTTAATGCTTTGAGTTTGTTCTTCTCTTCTCTACTTTCAGTTTAGCATTTTGTGATTACAGTTTGCGTCTTTGATTTTAGAATCAAATTAGAAATTGATTGAATCTTGATTTGATAATTAAATATGGATTAGATTAAATGATACTTTAATTTGATTCTTATAATTAATTTAATTGATTAATTCAATCGGTTAATTGCTCAAACTTGGAACTCAATCTTTAGAGCATTATGATAAGAGGGTTATTTTGTTCTTGAATTTGTGGATTGATTTGATTTCATCTTATTGAATTTTTCACTTCACGTTTTGAATTTGTGTTTTCAATTTGCATTATTGAATATATTATTTATTTGTCCTTTAAGAACTTTGGTTATTGATGGAAGGCACTCAGCAAAAGAACTTAAAAAGATTCTAAAACATTTTCCTAAGTTTCTAGTGAAAGATTCTAAAACATTTTCCTAAGTTTCTAGTGAGAAACTCGGTACTAAAGTCCAAAGAAGGTTTCTTAGTGGTGAGTCTAGGAGAATACTTTAATTTTAGATGACTTCAATAAATAAGAAGACAAGCAAAAAATATATAGTCAATTCAAGTTCAATTTGAAGTGAGGAATACAAGAGGTAAGGGACTCTATATATAGATTCTTGATCCCTCTTGCATATCATGATCTAAAGAATGTGGGACTTGTTACATAAGGAGAATTTTGGCACCTAGACTCACTTCAAGTTTCACATCACCCAAAAAAAAGGTATTTTCATGTGTTTATAAGCACTTTATGTATATATCTTGGTGTATGCCCATGTAAGGCTAAGGATGGTCATGTCTTGATCTCCTCTTAAACTCCTTAATTAGGATTTTGATTTCTCTAATAAGGAGGGTCAAATATTGACTTGAAAGTTAGAGTCTTGACCTCCAAGTCAAACCCTAATTGAGGCTCAAATGTAGTCTACTTATGCTTTTACTTTTTACAAAGGAAAATTATTATTCCTACACAAGAATATCATACTCCTATATACATTTTGCCAAGACTCAGGAGAAAGAAAGAAGCTCTAATATTTTACCCTCCAAAGGAGGATATTCTTCTTTTGTTCATCTTTTTTTCATCCTCCTAGCCATAAATGTGGTGGTTGCATGATCTTCCATTATAGTCTCCCTCTTAAGAAGAAGTTGTCCTCATATATGATTGATATATGATTGATGCTCAGTGAAAACAACCTTTATTTTTTACCTTACTTTATTTTCCTCTTAGATAAAAATCATCTATAGTAAACAACAAACAAAATTTTAATAAGTTTCTTTATTTCCAAACAAATGTATCTAACAAGGATAAAGAAACAAAATCCTTTATTCTTTGTAAAACTTTTATCAGAAATTGAAGGGCCTTTATTTGAAAGATGTTCTGGGCTACCTTCTTGAAACGCTTCATGAATGCTCGTATATTCTCCTTTCTCTTGTTGAATGTTCACCAATGTGATGACTTTAAGTGGTGTGGTTAAGTAGTTGCAAATTGTGTTTCAAACTTAGCAATCAAGGTATCAAAAAAATATATTGAATGTGTTGGTAGTTAAGTGAACCAACATAGGACAACTCCTTTCATGGATGTTGGAAATATTTATATTACGCCTTAGCTGGTGTAGAAGTTAATATGTGTGACATATACATCAATATGTTTATTAGGATCCATGGTCTTGTACCTATGGTAAGGCTTTTCCAACTAAATGAGAGGAAAGTTTCTATAATGTCGTCCACAAAAGGGCGATTACGAGATCTTGTGACACCTAAAGATACTTAGGTGGAGGTAATGTTCTAGGTGTTGACCTTTTGAGTTTAGTCAAGTTCTTGCATTTTCAACGCAATAGTAGGTATATGTGAGAGATTATGAACCTCTCCTCCCTTTTCACTATATTTGGGCTTAAAGTGACATGGAGTAGACTTACCTTCCCCCAACCTTTGTCATGGCCAAGTGTTTTTGGTTTGCAGGGCCTCCATCTTTTCAACATTTCTCCTTTTAAGATTTTTGAGCTCCTTTCAAAGCTTGAGCATTAGGATTGTCTCATTGGTGTGATTCTCTTGTGCTCCTTCTAGTTGTTTTCATTTGTTGTTGGTTATGTTTTATGGTAGATACCATGTGGTCTCTTTCTTGGGAAATCTTACCCGACCTCATAGCGGACACCTAATGCTTTTACAAAGATCAAGATAACCTCTACAAGACCTTAGTATTTATCTTCTTAATTAATGTGTCATATTCTTTCTTCTAATGTCAAAACATTTCATGGTAATCATCTTGAACTATATATGCGTATAAAATACACTCTAATGTTTAGATTATCACCTATTTATATTATTGTTAATTTACTTTTACTTATATACATATGTATAATGGCCTATTAATTAGGTCTCGGACATTAAAACATAATGACTAGATTACCTACTTAAGTGTGAATTAGGAAGTAATTAAAACATTTTAAAAGTTTGATATTTACTTGATAAAATATCTATACAAGGAAGTGTGGGTGACATATTGCATTTTGGTTTGTTATAGTGTGATGTGTAAGCATGGAGTGCATATATTTGAGAGATAAAAAAAAAGAGAGGTGATAGGGTTGCCTTTCTGGGAGTGATTTTCCTATAGAATGATTGTGCAATTCGCGGGGGTTCCTAATTCCTTGGGGGTGCGTCAATGATCAAGATATAAAGCAAATTGGGAAAACTTTTTTGCGGTTGCGTTGTAGAAGATGTTTGCTCAAGCTTTAAATAACACTTGCAACATCACTTTGTCGTAATTATCTCTCTATAACAAGAGAGGTTGGTATCCCTCTTACATTAGATTATTGTACTATGAAGAAAACCTTTGGTTTCTATGCTCGGGTGCTTGTTGATGTGGATTTGTTCTCTTCTCTACCGCAACAACTTTTGGTGGAGCATCGAGGCTTTTTCTTTGCTGACATGGAGTATGAACAACATCTGCCTTTTTGCTCCTTTTCTAAAATGATTGACTATATGTTATCTGCTTGCAAGCATTGCCCTCAAAGTGATAGGTTTGATCAACAGTGAAATCTAAACAGTGTTATGTTTCTCAGTCCAACTTGGGGACAAGGGAGAAAAGTGTGAATCTGCATATTAAGGTGGTTAATGTTGCTAATATTGATGTTGGTAATGACTCTAAATTGTCTTCTTTAAGAAGTGATGTGTTTACTCCTAATAATGGCTCTGATCAAGAGGATAGCTTATAAGGGATGCCTAGTCTTGTTGATGATTTTTAGCAGATCTCTCTAGTTCAGAATGTTGAGAAGATATAATATATTTATCATAAGGGTGACTTGGCTCATTCATCTGATTTGCTTCTTTCAATTTTTTTTTTCTAAATTCTTTATCCTGGATGAAATTTGTCACAGGATAAGCATGAAAATGCGAGTATTGTGGATTCTAATCCCCTTGGTTGTTCCCGTTGTCATTGTTCCAAGGATAATAATAGTTCTAAACCTATTGCTTCTTAAGAGAATTCCTTGTAAGGTGCTGGTATACAAAGTTTAGTTTTTATGATATGGGTAAATATGTTAGAGGGAGGCTTCTAACTCAAACTCTGATGGTCATGATGAACTAGTCCAATCATCCCGCAGGCCTGGTAGACCACCTAAAAATGCTTTTCTAGCTGTTGAAAAAATCACTAAAATAGCTTCTCATGATTTTGTATGGATTAAGGTTAATGCATAGTAGTTGTTGGTTTAGAAGTCTAAGGGTTTCGTTTTAACGCTTCTAGTTTTCATTTAATTGTTGGTTAATGTAGAATGCTGGAGGGATGCATGTTACTCAAACTCTTTTTTTCTAAATTTGAGAAGGAGTATAAATTGATTTCTAAGTACTAGACTAATCGAAAGTAAGAGTCTCCTAGTGATTTGGATGAGTTGAAAATGTATATTCAAACTTCTAGAAATACATGGGAGATCAAAGAAGAGTGCTTTAAAAATTGTTAGAAAACCTATTGGAGTGGATACTATAAAAAAAACAATGAAGAGATTTGTGTACTTCAATTTTAGTTTTCTTTCTTTTGTTATTTTGTTTTTAAACACAGAATAATTTTCTTTTGATTCTTTTGCTAATTTTCTTAATTTTTTTTTATTTTTTACTTATTATTCGTGTGATTATTATTCGTGTGAGTTGATTTAGTGATTTACTCTATTTTATTTCTATAAGTTTGGCCTAACATTCAATGGTCTTATTTTTTTTTCTTTTTCTTTGTAATAAATTCTATACGATAGCTTTTGTTTTTTTATGTCTAATATGAGCTTCATAACAAACATGACTTTTAATTCATATTTAGACCAAAATTAGTTAAATAAAACTAAAATATACGTTTAAATTAATTTGTAATAAATTTTAAATTTAGATATTTGTCATAAATTCATAACATATGGAATTAATTTTAAGCGTCCAAAAAGATATTAAAAGGCTGGAATATTTGCCAAAGAAAAAGGCAATTTAGACCAATCACTTTTTTTTTTTTTTTCCGGATTCAATAATGTAATAAATAGTAGATAGGTTGACATAATAATTTCGAGCAAACAAGTAAAGCTGTCAATATGTAAATGGTAAACAATTATCCTATAAACTTCAAGAATGTCAACAATACCGTGATTTTCTTACTAGCATAAGAAAAAATAAATTTTAGTTTAATTATAAAAGTTATCAACCGTAGCCGTCACGCCAATGGTCTTTTCTTTTCCTCTTAGAAGATGGATTAATTTGTGGGTCACAAAACAATGTATAAATCGAGAGCATTGCGGTGCGGTAAAGCAACCAAAAGACACGGACCAAAGATGACGCAAGGCTGTTTAAAGCTGAAATTGATGGCTAAAGCGACATCCGTTAACAAAACTTGGACTCTCTTATCTACTAGTCGTAACCTGCTTTATTTTCTGTATAGACTAAATAGACTAACACTTAGAAAAATTAATGTTACAAGGAGGAAAGCGAAAGAAGAAAACAAAATCCATAAATTACACAGGTCTGTACATCTCTCCTTCGCTTTGAACCAAAAATTAAGCAGCACCCATGGGAACAGGAAGTAGACACAGATTTACAACAACCAAAGGAACTCAACACTGGTAAACAGAATAGCTCTTGCTTTTCCAGAAAAAGCTAAAAGCTCTCCCAGACTTTCTTCTTGAAATTGACTTGCATAGTGGTTTCATTTCAGCCTGCGGCATAGACAAATCACTGGTTTCATCAGGTGGGCACTGATGTGTCTTAACTGGTGAATGGTCCCGTCGCTGCTCTCGGAACAGCATCAAGAGTTTCTGAGCTTTTTCTCTGCCTCTTGGGGTCCCATTCACTGATATTGAAACCAATGCTGGTATAACCCCTTCTTGCAAGACCATGTCACAACACTCTTCACTTCTATTGCACAAAATTAGGAGACAAGTGACAGCTTGCTCCTGTTCCAAGAGCTCACCGGTGTCCAGTATAGAAGCCAATGCACTAATGAGTCCAGGAGTTGATACAATTTCCTCCCTTCCAACTTGAGAAGTAGCTAAATTTATCAAAACAGCTATGCATCTTTCTGTCCACATGCAATCATTGTCGCCTTCAAGGAATTGTAAGCCACTAATGATGCCAGAAGAAAGGAGGTATTGAATATTGGAGGGAACAGTAGAAAGATTATAAAGGGCATGGAGAGCATCCTGCTTGCATTGAACATCAGAGTCAGATTGGAGAAGCTGGATTAAGAACTGGATAGCCTGACTCATGCCGATCATTGGCTTGGCTTCTTCAAGGCAAGAGAGAGTCAAATAAAGAGCAGTTGTACAACCATAAGAAGTAGTTTTAGAAATCATTTCCTCCAACAATGATAATACTCCAGCTGATAACATAATTTCCTTATTTCTGTTGAAAAATAAAGATCAACTTCATGTTAATAGTGTACAGAGGTTAAAAGGAATATATGAATTTATAAGAAGCTAATGAAACACTTAACTCCACCATATCCGTAAATTCCAGCCACATTTAATGTTGGTATATATCAAATGAAGAAACAAAATAAATCCTTTTGCATTTTAAATGTGCCAATGAAGAATCAGAGTCTAAGCACTGAAGAAATTATGTATATATTATCGAGTTGTAGAAATGCATTCAATCTGGGCAATGATCAATTTTTCACATCTACTTGCACTATGCAAATCTTAGTGATCAGTCTTGATCATCAATGACTTCGGCTAAAACACAACATAATGAATCTCAAATACAAAGAATTGTTTCGATTTTGTAATAATAAGAAAAGAAGTTTTACTTGATGACTAAAAACTGGAAATATAACGCAGACCTGTCATTATTCACAGCCAGGTTGAAGAGAGCCATTGTTCCACTTTCCACAGCCATCAAACTACCTTCATGCACAGCTGATTGCAAGAAGTGCAAAAGTGCTTCGACAAATCCATTAGCCCCCATAAAAGTTCTGGCTTCCTCATCATCCCTCAGCAGCAACCTTAACTGTTCTACCACTTCACATTGCCTCCTCCAATTGTTCCCCTCAGTCAAAACTTTCAGAAAGCTAAAATACTGCTCAGTGTCTTCCTCTTGTGCAGACAAACTTTCAGTCCCCTTTTCCACAGATTCCTCTGGGATACCACTCTCTTCCAAAGGAACCACTTCAACACCCTTCAACGTGCAAGAGCTGACACTATCTAAAGATTTTGAATTTGTAGATTCAGACTCTGATAATAACAATTGCCAGTAGTTAAGGTCAAGAGATTCAGGAGGACCTTCAGGAATAGGAACTCCATTTTGTTCACACCAACTAGTAACAAGGCCCTTAACACAGTAATTAGGAGTCAAACAAAGATGTGAAAGTTTCTGCTGGGTCTTTGGGCATTTGTTGTGCCCATCACTGAACCATTTCTCTATACAAACTCTTTCATATGTTTGCCCAGAAGCAATAATAACAGGATCATACATAAGTTGCAGAGATATCGGACACCTTAACTCTTCAGGTGGAAGAGGCATCTGCCCTGATTTCCTACAATTATTTGGTTTGAAATTAAAGCAACTGAATTTTGAAAGCTGTCTATCAAAGGCTTGACAATGACTACCAGGAACATTGTCCCCAATAGATCCCTGAACAGTGGGAGAACAAGGTGCAGAACCCTGAGAATCATTGTCATCTGAGAACTCACTTCTAAATAATTTGGAGTATTTCCTCATAAGATGCAAGAGATATGCAATTATTGATTCCTTCCGCTTGTCTTCCTCTGATCGAGCCCTTTCTAGGAGTTTCTTAAGAGCTCTTCTTTCTGCAAGAGCTGCTCTTGAGGATGTAATTCCAAGTCTGGTAGCAGCCTGGTGAAAACATTCAAGCTCATTGCTGTCACTAGAATCATTAAACTTTCTCCCCTGTTGGAGCAGTGCAATCAAATCATTGCCAACTTGCTTTTCTGATGGGTCAAGTGCAAATTCAATTGTCACAAACTCATTCACAATCTCTTGAACCTGAACAGGTAATTAGTCAGTCAAACCTCAGACCAGGCTAAACATTGACAATGATAACAAGAAAGAGCATATTTGCACATGTGGACATTCAAAAGGCCCGTGTTACAGAAAGCAAAACCCAGATGAAAACGAGGTGCATTCAATTATTTTGGAATACCAAAAATCAAACATCTATAATAGGGCCACTCTCATTCATATGATCACAACAGAAATCAGTACTAAAAAGAGGCTCCACATAATAATAATAATGGAAATGGAATCATGAACCTAAACTAAGCAACCCTAACCTGCAAAAAAAGAATACGGTATCAGCCTTGTTGCTGAATAATATTACCTGACACCCAATAGATTGTGGAACAATTTCTTCCACCCGTCTAAGACTATCTTCAAGAACAGATTTAGCTTTCTCAAATTTTAGGAGGACAGAATCTGCAGTTATAGCCTGCATCAGAATTGATGCAATAAGTAAGATATTTTACAAAAATGCTTTTCAAATAATTCCACCCACCATCGTCAGGAGATAAGTGCTTCATGAGATAAGGTAAAATAAAATCTTGTACTTAGAAACATAATCATCAAATCAAATTACAGAAGAAATAAATCATACCAAGTAAAGTTTACTACACTCTGAACAGTGCTGAAGAACATTCTTGACTTTCTCCAAGGCTACGTGCAATGAACATAATGCCTGAATACCAGATTTACTCCTAGGCCTAGCAGCTTCTAATGAAGGAAATACAGACAATACTTTGCAATATATTATAGAAAGAGTCTTGCACATTTGTCCATGTAACTGCATAAGAAACCAGATAGATAATGATCAGAATACATGATTACAGAAAATAAAATTTAAAAAAATTTGACACAACGGGAAAAAAACCGGAGCAAGAAAAACAGTATTTCAACAGTCCGTTACTGTTTTCTTTTCATTTGTCCATAAATGAAAAACATTTTCTCAAATAGCAGTTACGATAACCAGATGAAAAAAATCCATGCACCTTTTGAAGAATTGAATACATAAAAATAACTTGGAAAACAACGATCAGGAAACGGGTTTCGGTTTCCTACCTAATTGAATAAGAACACGAAAAAACTAATACAAAATAGGTTTGAGTATTTAATTAAACCTCGGTACAAAGACTGTATTCACTGTAAAAGCAATTATCAATCTACTACACAAAAAGCATTAGAATTCCCAAAATAGTATTTAAAATAATCAAAGATGTAATAATACCTTAGCATCAGTTGCAGAAAATAGATTTTCTTCAACCTCCGCAACATCCATCGTTCGAAGTACTGTCCGTGTTAACTTAGGTACCAAATAATCTCAACTATTTTAGCTGCAAAACCTAAAAGGGGAAGGAAGGCAAGAAAGAAAGTTAACCCAAAAAAAAAAGATGCTCAAAATCAAACTTCAGAAAACTTTGAAAGAATAAGGAAGCAGATAACAACAAATTCCATATCGCTATGCTTCAAAGTGTAAAATAAAAAATATCCCGATATTTCAGGCATGATTATTCCATTTTATGCTGCGATACAACAAACAAACCACGGCTACCAGGCCAGCAAACCAAGAAAAAGGCCAAGTAGCCATAGCCTTACGCTTGCCATACCCTTGATTTTCCCCAAAATAAGAAAAAAAAAATCGCAACACTTCTCTCACACACTGAACAACAAGAATAAATAACAGATTGCACACGTAGCTAAATTTTCAAACCACCCTTCGAAACAACACAAGCATCACCGAATACTACTACTACTACTAATAATAATAATAATAATAATCCATCGGAAGCGGAACAGTGATTCGTAATATACAGCAGTTTCATAAGCCCAGAACATTCACCAGAACAAATTACAAAAAGTAAACCAAAATCTGCAGGATGAGGAATAGGGCTAGGTTTTTGGAACCAAACCGAAACATACCGAGCTGAAACACAAGTTAAAATCACAAGGAGGCTTCATTAGAAGAAGAAGAAGAAGAAAGGATTGGAAATATTTGGAACTAGGGTATTGTTGACCTAGGAATGAGAGGGTGAGTGTGAGAGAGCAGAGCAGTGAGAAAGAGATCTTTGTTTTGGTTGCGAGTGTAGGAACTAAAACTGAACGGTCTATTTCTATTTTTGTTTTTTAATTTTTTGGTTTTAAGATGAACAAATGAAGAGTTAGTGTTAATTAATTGGTTTTTAGATATTAATTTTGGTTTGTGTGCATGCGTTGTGTTAAGTTAATGTTTGATTTGAAAAGTGTTTTGTTTTGTTTTGAAAGGGGGAAGTTAGATTTTGCACAGCTTTTATCTCCCGGTTCAGCACCGGCCCACAGTTGCCGACAGACCTCCTCGTTTTGTCGCCTAGCGGAATTGTCACAATTTTGTGCAGTTACCGTTTTACCCCCTCCCCTGTTCTGTTATTTTCTAAAGTTTGAAAAACCAATGGATTCCTTTTATCCTTCGCGTTTAAATTCAAATGTACTCTTGCCATGATTACTTCTAACATCTAGTTTTATAAGAATGTTTTGATTTGATTGGATCAATATCTTGTAGGATTATTTTAATTTTTTTTTTGTTTATATCAACATAATTAAACTTTTGTAATTTAAATTATTATCATATAAATATATTTGTGTACAGTTTAAGCTTTCTCGATAATACACTTCTGTTTATGAGAAAAAAAAAAGTTTGTTTCTTTAAAAATACAGAAATAAGATAAATCGCTTTCAAATAAGTTACAACTTGCTTTCATAAATTATCAAGAAAAAACGTATAATACAATCAATTGATAGATTATATATTAATTTTCTAAAAAACATATACAAATACTTGTGTAGTAGTTGGTGAACACTTTTTATGAATTTTTTAACACACTTATTTATTTCTATATATATATATATATATATATATATATATATATATATATATATATTATTTTCTATAATTTTTTCGTTTTAACAAAGAAAAAATGTTATTTAGAGGACTGGTTATCTTCTTCATCAGATTATTTTATGGACAGCTTTTAATTTACTCCTCTAAATTTATAAGCGTCATTACATTAAATCTTTAAAAAATTTAGTTGCCCAATTTGTCTCTGAGTTTGATGTTATATTATTAATTAATTTTTATATTTTGTCTCTAAATCAATCTTTCAAATTTTAGTCAACATTGAAATGGCGGCTATTTTTTAAAATACCTCAACTTAGTCAAATTAATAAGAAGCTCAAAGTTATTGTTTTGAGTGTTAAAATGGTAGAATGGAGATGACACGTTCGAAGAGGTAAAAGACTTTTAAATGTACTTATTGGTAGGACGAACACATTCTCGTTAGAAAGATACATTTGATTATTCGAAATAGATTTTGTTGACTAAAATTATTCAGAGCATGTTAAGTTAGTTTCACGCTTAAATTATTTTATTTTTTCGGTTTACATTTAACTTTCTCAAATATGGTGCAATCAAGTTTGGTTTCAAATGAATTTTGACCTAAGAACATTTGGTTTCCTTTACACTAAAAATTACATTTGCACGTAAACAAAAAAAAATTGTAAACTTTTTTTCAAATTCAACGAAAGACAAATATATATATATATATATATATATATATATATATATATATTATTTTAATAAGAAATATATAACAAAATATTATTTCTAAAATAATTGAAACCAAATGATATTATATTAATAAAATAAAGTTTTGATCTAAAATGATAAATGAGATATCTGTGGTTAAAGGATTTTTCGGTTGAGGATATCAAGGTAAAATGGTTATGGAATATTTTACAGTCCATAAATATTAAATAAATATTAAATGTTCTTAGTGTATCATCAAATATAACAATAATATGACAATTGATGATTTGTTTTGGTAAGCCATGTTGGATATTTTACAAAGTCTTAAGATGAATCAGTTAGGTTATTTCTTAGTAGTGGTCTGTTGTAGTTTTTATTCGTTCCTTAGATTTCAGTTTTTCGTTGGTTGTAAGGCTTCTATAAAAGCCATTCTCTTTTTCATTTTAATATGAGAAATATTTCTGTTATGTGGTATCAGAGCCATATATAGCGAGAATGTTTGAGAGGAAAAACACAACACAGAAAATGGCAGACACTATAAGTTTCTCCACATCTATCGTACCAAAATTCGATGGAGATTACGACCATTGGAGTTTGCTCATGGAAAACCTTCTTCGATCCAAGAAGTACTAGAGCATCATTGAACCAGGATTTGACGATATGAGAAAAATTGAATCACCTACTCCAACACAGAAAAAAGACGCTTGATGAAGCTATTCTCAAGGATCTCAAAGCCAAAAACTACCTGTTTCAATCAATTGACAAAACCATGTTGAAAACTATCACCAGGAAGGAGACAACCAAACAACTATGGGAGTCCATGAAAATCAAGCACCAAGGAAATGCTAGAGTGAAACTCGCACAACTACAAAGGCTAAGGAAAATTTCTGAAACCTTGGAGATGAGGGCTGGAGAATGAATAGTAGGCTATTTTTCAAGAGTCATGGAGATCGTCAACGACATGAGAAATAGTGGAGAAGAATTAGACGATGTCAAGATTGTTGAAAAGATTTTAAGGAGTCTCACAGACAACTTCAACTTTGTGGTTTGCTCCATCGAAGAATCAAAGGATATTGATAGCCTTACTGTTGATGAGTTACAGGCATCATTAAATACATGAGCGTAAGGTGGTTGAGAGAAGGAGTGAAGAACACGTTCTGCAAATGGAAAATGAGTCAATTAACGCTCAAAGAGGAAGAGGAACTTACAGAGGACGAGGAAGAAGCAGCTACCGAGAACGAGGTAAAGGGAGATCCTTTGTAAACAGAGCAGCCGTTCAATGTTTTCGATGTGGAAAACAAGGTCACTATCAGTTCGAGTGCACTAGTGACGAAAAAAAAGTCAACTATGCCGAGTTTGACGAAGAAGAAGAACTATTACTAATGGCGCATGTCGACGTGAGCAATACTAAAGAAAGTGGTATATGGTTTTTGGACTCCAGATGCTCAAACCATATGACGGGGGAAAAATCTTGGTTTGTTGATCTAGATGAAGGTTTCAAGCATTCGGTTCGGTTGGGAAACAACTCAAAGATGGTGGTTCAAGGAAAAGGAAAAATCAGATTTGAAGTGGAGGGGATAATACAGGTATTGACTGATGTTTATTATGTACCGAATCTGACCAACAATTTGCTGAGCATTGGGCAACTTCAGGAGAAGAATCTGACAATTATGATCAAGAATAATGTGTGCAAGATATATCATTATAAGAGAAGGCTAATCATGGAGACTCAAATGACGATGAATCGAATGTTTCAAGTTTACATTAAGAAAAAACCAACATCTAAGAACTGTCTCAAGGTTGAAGAAGAAGACATAGGATCTCTTTGGCATAGGACGTTTGGACATCTAAACAACAAGTCCATTCATATCATGGCAAAGAAAGGAATGGTGAAAGGGTTGCCTAGCTTGAAGGAGGATGTTAAGGTGTGCACAGGGAAAGCAACAAAGAGAAAAATTTTCAAAGAAGAGCTAGTGGAGAGCAATAGAGAAGATGGAACTAATTCATGCGGATCTATGTGGTCCAATCACCCCAACATCTCTCAGTGGAAAAAGTTATTTGTTCGTACTTGTCGATGATTTTTTCAGGGGAAAACATGGATTCATTTTCTTGCAGAGAAAGCAGAAACGCTTGAGGTTTTCAAAGAGTTCAAAATTTCTATTGAAAAAGAAGCTAAGAATGTCATTCGGGGTTTGAGGATAGACAGAGGAAGCAAATTCACCTCAGACAAATTCAACAAATTTTGTAGAGAGCATGGCATAAAACGACAATTGACAACATCGTACACTCCTCAACAAAACGGAGTAGCAGAGAGGAGAAACCAAACTATCATGAACATGGTACGTTGTTTGCTCTCTGAGAAAGAAATGTCAAGATTTCTATGGCTAGAAGCAGCTAAATGAACAACTCATGTTTTGAATCGAAGTCTCACAAAAGCAATAAAAGACAAGGTACCTGAAGAGAGATGGACAGGAATCAAGTCAAAGGTTGACTATTTCAGAGTTTTCGGTTCAGTTGCTCACGTTCATGTTCTGACACAAAAGAGAATCAAGCTTGATGATCGAAGTCATAGATGTATTCTGCTTGGAGTTAGTGAGGAATCAAATGCTTATCGGCTGTATGATCCAATCACGAAGAAAATCAAAATAAGTAGAGATGTTATTTTCGAAGAGGAAGCGTAGTGGGACTGAAAATTGAGTATACCAGAGCAAAACATATTCACATGGGATAAAGATGATGGAGTTCTTGAAGGAGAAGAAACTGAGGATGAATATGAGAAAGAAGGACCTGAAAATTCTGAAACAATAAATACTTCAAGAGAAGAAATAGATGAGATCCCTACAGCAGCAATTCCTGTGTGTGAACATGAAGAGCAATCAAAAACAGCAAGAAAGCCACTTGGATGGATGCAAGATTTTGTAAGTGGGGAGGAAGAAGATGATAATTGGGCAAATTTTGTTTTTTTTCATATGCAATGATGATCCGATAATCTTCTCTAAAGCAGCAAAAGAAGAAAAGTGGAATGAAGCAATGAATTCAAAGATTCAGTCCATTGAAAGAAACAACACTTGGGAGCTTACAGAATTGCCAATAGGAGCAAAGACAATCGACGTCAAATGGATATACAAAACAAAGCTGAATGAAGAAGGAAATGTCAAAAAATACAAAACACTTTGGTGGCGAAAGGATACTCTCAAATAGCAGGGGTGAATTATACAGAGGTCTTTGCACCAGTGGCCAGTTGGGATACAATTAGGAGTATTCTTGCCATAGCTGCCCAACGAGGTTGGTGTGTTTATCAACTCGACGTCAAAAGCGCTTTTCTATACAGTGAATTGAAGGAGGAAGTCTATATTGATCAGCCTGAAGGGTATATTAAAGTAGGGGAGGAAGACAAAGTCTATCGTTTAAAAAAGTCTCTCTATGGCTTAAAACAAGCGCCAAGAGCATGGTTCAGCAGAATTGAAAGTTACTTTAAGAAGGAAGGGTTCAAGAAAAGTGACTATGATCACACTTTGTTCTTCAAGAAAACAGAAAACAATTTATTGGTGGTAAGTCTCTATGTCGATAACCTGATTTTTACTGGAAGTGACGAGATATTGTGCGCAGAATTCAAGTCCTCAATGCAGAAGGAATTCGAAATGACGGACCTGGGAAAAATGAAGTTTTTCCTTGGAATAGAAGTTCATCAAAGTGAAGCTGGGATACACATATGTCAAAAGAAGTATGCAAAGGAGGTGTTGGACAGGTTTAATATGAAGAGCTGTAATTCTGTCAAAAATCCAATAGTTCCAGGAACTATTGTTTCCAAGGAGGGGATTAAAATAGCTGATGTAACACTTTACAAGCAACTTGTTGGCTGTTTAATGTATCTTACGGTAACAAGACCTGATTTGATGTTTGTGGTGTGTTTGTTTTCACGCTTTATGTCTGATCCTAAGGAAGAACATATGTTGATTGCCAAAAGAGTGTTTTATGGGAGGTCATCAAAAATGAATTTGTTGGGATACACGGATAGTGACTATGCTCAAGATGTAGATGATAGGAAGAGCACCTCTGGATATGTTTTCCTGCTGAATCGGACTGCAGTTAGTTGGTGTTCACGAAAGCAAGACATTGTCACTCTCTCCTCAACTGAAGCTGAATATGTTGCAGCAAGTTCCTCTGCATGTCACTGTGTTTGGCTAAAAGGGATTTTGCAGGAGTTAGGCCTTGTAAATGATGAATGCATAGACATCATGTGTGACAACAGCTCGACGATTAAGTTATCTAAGAATCCAGTCATGCATCGGAGGACAAAACACATTGATGTCAGATATCACTACTTGCGAAACTTGTGTAATGAAGAAGTCATGAAGCTAGTTTTTGTTGGAACAAATGATCAAGTTATAGACATCATGACTAAGCCTATCAAGTTGGATCAGTTTGTGAAGCTTAGGGATTTGCTTGGAGTTCGAAGGATGGAAGGTTAAACTGATGTTGTTAATGTATCAGTTTAAGGGGAGAAATTATGTTGAATATTTGACAAAGTCTTAAGATGAATCAGTTAGGCTATTTCTTAGTGGAATAAGTTTATTGCAGTTTATTACAATTTATTGCAGTTTTATTCTTAATAGTGATTCTGTTTCAGTTTTTATTCATTCCTTAGATTTCGATTTTTCGTTCGTGGTAAGGCTTCTATAAAAGCCATTCTCTTTTTCATTTTAATATGAGAAATATTTCTGTTAAGCCATACAAATGAGTATAATATATATTGGTCTTTATAAGTAAGTGTGTACAATAATGATAATATAAATAATGGTATTATTAAGCTATTTTCATTTGAGAAATTGCGTATAGAATATATATATTTTAAGGAGTGTTTGTTAGAAATATAATTTTAAGTTTCAATCTTACATTAAGTAAAAATAAAAAAATTAAGTAACATATAAATAAAATTCATAAACCTATTATCTTGTTTTTGGTTGAAGTGTCATAATAGCACAATCATAATAAGTGATCATATAAACAATAAGCAAAAAGAAAAGAAAAAATAAGTTATTTGAAATTAAAAATGTTATTAAAAATAAAATAAATCTATGTAAGATTAATATAATATCACATGCTTAATTTTATTCATCAAATATATATAGATATATATAAACCAACATACAATATTCACTACTCTTTTTGTGTCAAATAAATGTCCAATAAAATTTTCATCAAATACATATTTCATATGTGTATATCAGTCACAGAAATTTCATTCATTAATCATCATAATCAATATAAACTCACAAACTAAATCAACATATCATTTCAACATGTGACTTATTTTATCCAAGAAATTTCCTAAACCAATCAAACTCAAAAAAGGAAAAAAAAGTATATATATATATATTTATATATATATATATATATATATATATATATATATATATATATATATATATATATATATTTAAATGATGTACAAATTCCATATATTATATTACTCAAAGTTATAAACATTATTTCATAACTAAATCAATTCATCCACATAATTTTTAATATACAAATACAATTATTTTCATAATCTCAATATATAATTTAATTCGCACAATTTATGTCACTTATTATTTCTTTAATAATTCAATAATTTCTTCGAATAAAACATCTAAAAGATATAATATATAATATGATCTTTGAATATTAAAACACTTCAAACTAAGTTAAAATGTTGTTTGGAGGAAATCGTCTCATTTAAGCAATATTCTTTAATTAAATGGAAATTGCTCAAGTCTCTCCTCAGTTGAGTTCTGATTTTTGCTCAAACTATAATTTTGTCATCACTTAAATTGTAACTCCTCACTTAAGTTATATACGCTTTGACAACTTTTAATTCATATATAACTTGAGCGAGGAATTTTTACTTATATGAGCATTTCAAAATCAAATAAAATAACAAAATATTTTAACCATAATTATTACATGAACCAATTTCTATAATATCTAATTTTATAATATGTTTTAAACACAATGAAGATCTAATTTTTTTGATCATATTAATAATTATATCTATTCAAACTGATTAAGACTTGTCAATATTCAAAATATAATAAACCGACACAAAGAGAAAAAAAATAATATTACATCACCAACCAAATTAGTATTATCCATTCGTAACAACATTAATCCACATTAAAATTTAACCAATTCAACCTTTTTATAAAGTTTAAAATAAACAAATTCAACTATTTATTTGCATATATTTCATATTTACATCATTCTCACTCAAATTAACCATGGCTTTCAGATAAAAGTATAAGTTTATTGCATACCCAAATAAGCAATAACCACCATAAATCTATTCTACCATAGGTTAATTTTACTTTTTAAATTATAAAATTATCATTATTTTAATAGTATTCTCTTTAAATACTAAAAAAACCATTATTATTATTCATTATAACAAACTAATCATCATTAATTTCATTATCACTATATATTACTATTAATTAATAGCAACTGTAATTACTAACCATTGTACTATTATCCCCTAAAAAGGAATACTTATTATCACAATCAATATTACTTTTGTTCGTACTAATAATCAATATTATAATGATTATAATTATTATAGTTGTTAGTAACATGATTCATCATTAGGTGTTCATATGTTGCTTGATTTTGAACTAATTATGCAGTTTGGTAATTAAGTTAAATGTTTACAGTTTAAATAGATTCGATCTATGCGATTTTAAAACAATTTTATTACATTATTAAAATAATAAATTTATAATAAAATAATCGAATTAAAAAGTCAAATAACTTTAGACTACATTAATTAAAAAATTATAAATATACATAAATAAACATAAAATAGGTTGGTTTGGATAAACTTTTGACCCAAAACAGAATTAGTTCAATTCTTAACTTTTAAAGTAGCTATTGAGTTTTAGACACCCTGATACAATTGTCATAGCTTCGACTGTAACAACAATCATAATTACCACTGTATCCCCTACCACTAGTATTATTGTAATTCCAACCAACATTATCATTGACATAATGTCCTTATTACAACATTTATAACTAACTTGTAATCTTATAATTATTTTCGTTTACATAAAGTCATCACCAATGTCATGGGTCCCTCTATCATAATAGACACTTAATTAGGAAATAAATTATATTATTTAGAATTCTAACCACTTTTTGTCCTATTACTAAAACTTGTAGTGTTATTTTTTTTATGGTGTACTAAAATCAAATTTAAATAGTACTTTATGACGATTTTTATAACGATTGCAATAATTTTATAGTTCATATATTGTCTTTTTACTTGATATCTACTTGTAGTTTTCAAAATTGTGTGAATATCTCTTCCACATTATCTTGATCAAAATATGATAGTGTACTCCCAAGACATTTCAACATTTAAATAAGCAAGACATTTAGAATATGTAATAAATGACCGTACATATATTGAAATTGTCAACCCATTTATAATATTTTAGTATGCTTGGATCAACTCAATTTAGTTTTTGTAGTAAATAGCCTTAATATTTGAGCAATGTTTTATAAAATATTTAGTTATGTAATATTGTTTACATTGTTAATTTGAGATGACATCACTGTAAATAAATGATATATCTTGACAAATACATTGGCCCCATAGACTCAAGATATAGTCGAAAGGTTGTGAAAAGAAAAAGTTCCATATAAACTTTTGACTCAAGATCTTCTTGACTATCCTAATATACTCGCAAGCTCAAGGAGTGATTGGCAACGTAGAGTCTCAAGTTGATAGAGGTGACAAGGGGGTTTGTCAATCATACTACTGATTATGAAAAAAAAAAATTGTTACTTACAGTTGTTGAGTGGAAAAAATTCTTATTTGGGACCACCTAATTAAAAAGATCTAATAAGTGATGGAGTCACAAAGATTGATATATTTGGTGCCTTGGGTATATAAATTGCATTTGTGAGACCACTTGTTCACAAACTTTGAGACTTCTTTAGGTGGGTTGTCGGTTGAGAAAGAAAGAATGTTCGACCAAATGTTCTTACAAAGACATAGATGACTTTATAAGATTGACACTTCCTCTTTCACTTGGTCTCTGGTTGCTTATATCTTTAATTCTGAAATTGTCAAAATGTCTCATTCACATTTCCTTAACTAAAATACGATTATAGGTTTGTAAAGACATTCTCACCATCTAGTCACTAAGACTTCATAAACATCCAATTCTTTATAACTATTTTAATAGACTTTTATATGAATGAACTTATGTTAACTTGGTCAAGAAACCTTAATACCTAATTAATGCTTTATAAAATACTTTATCTTGAAATATTGGTTATAGTGTTTATTAGAGATGATATCATTGTAGATGATTCAGATAATCTAAATCCTGATTAGTATAAATAATATAAACAATAATTTTTAAAAAAATAATTAGAATTGTTTTTATTTTTAAAATTTCCAATAAATCTGACAATCGGACAATATTATCAAAGAAAATCCCATTAATTACATTTTAAATTATATGAAAAACAATATGTAATTGGTAGTATAAGAATTTTACAATATGAATTTAAATTAAATTTAATTAAATCTTTTATTTTAGAAAAAACTTGTCAAAATGTAAAATCAGATATTAAAAAAAGCATGCGTAATTTTTCATTTAAGCGTTGGTATAATTAATGTTATTTAAAGAAAAGAACTAAGTGCATTCATTCAATTATTTGTGTTTAGATTAGTGGTAAAGAATGAAATGAAATGAAAACGGAGATCATGTTATGATAGAATGAGATGGATTGAAATAAGAAAAAAAATTCATTCCATGTTTTGAATGTCTAATAATAGAAAGGAACAATTATTTCACTTCATTGTTTAAAAAAAAAAATACAAAACAAAAAGTGGTACAACTTTTAATATGAGTGTTTTCTTTGTTTTAAATATATTATCACCAAGATGCTAATGATAAAGATAAAATTTGGACAATAACTAATTTTTATTTTAAGTTTTTGTTTCATTAAATACGCCCTAAATTTAAGGGAAGAAAAATAAAAATAGTTAATTACAAGTTTTCTAATTATCTACTGATTTTTTTTATTTGTATATAAATTTAATATTACTTACCAATTTTAGTTAAGAATCTCTTTCTTATAAGTAATTACTTATTAATTTTATTTACAAAAATATGTAGGTAGTTACATGCTGATAAAAATGTGTAAATAAATTTAACATTATTTATAAATACTTACGAATTTAAATTAGTATACAATTATCAACAGAAAAATTTATATGTAATTATCTATATGTAATTATCTATAGATCCATAGATATTTTTTTTTATAGATAATATTGATGATTAATTTTATTAAAATTATTTTTATTATTATTAATAATATTATTAATATTAATAATAATAATATTATTACTATGTCAATAATATTGATATTATTAATAACAATATTAATAATATTATTATTACTAATCTTAATATTAATGTTATTAATATTATTATCATTATTAATATTATATTATTAATGTTACTACTAATGCTATATTTAATATTAATTTTATTACTGTTGTTAATATTATTATTAACCTTATATTTAATATTATTTTTATTAATATGGTTATTAATATTATTAATATTACTAATAATATTATTAATATCAGTAATAATAATAATAATATTACTATTACAATTATTATTATTAATATTGTTAATAAGAATAAGAATATTATTAATATTAATACCAAAGTTATTAATATTAATAATTTTATTATTGTTGTAATTAATATTATTAATATTACATTATTATTATTATTATTTGTATGAATATGATTAAAATTAATAAAATTAATAGTTGGATGATACATAATTTATTTTGAAGATATAATATTATTGATATATAATAAAAATCATTACATACAAAGTAATTATTGTGCAATTTAATTTTTAGTTTTTTATTTTCTTTAAATATATGATAAAATATGTTATACATACTCCAATTCACTCTTTTAACCTTGTGTATGGTACCAAAATAATGATTGAAGTTTTTGTTAAATATTTTTCAAATGTTAAAAGTCTCATTTGTCATGTTATCAAATACGGTTAATTAGTTTTTGGTGGTTTCCAAAGTGGTTAATTAGTTTTTGCTGGTTTCCAGAGTTGTTAATCAGTATTTTGGAAGTTTTAAACCATTTCTTAAAGGTTTTAAGTGTTTAGTTTTTTTTTAAGTTTTTATTATATATTTTATATGAATAACTCAAGTAAAGAGGTCAGAAAAACTTGTACGACTGTGTCTGCTTTCACTCCTGCAAGTGCAAACAGTGAACTTCATCGTATCCTGAAGAAAATTTGTTGACCCATGCACTATAGAGAAAAAATATTTCTTTAGAAAGTAGCATCTGTTACATGTTTTGAATTCATCATTATCCTCTTGTATTAACAATATAAAGAAATATTTTGCGTGATGACTCAATCAAGAACCTGACTGCTAATATCATCAAATTGGATCATTTTGATGAGAAACTGACTTCACTTCATTTGGTGTATGTCATTAAGAAACCAAGGCCAGATGAATCTAAAAATGAAATCATTGATCAACTAAGGAGGAGGCAGAAATAAGAAACTGATTACAACACATGTAGGGGGCATATTCTGAATGCAATAAGTAACTCATTGTTCGAGTTATACAAGTTTGCCAAGGAGTTATGAGAAAAATTGGAGAAGAGGTATATGAAAGAGGATACAACCAATAAGAATTTCTTCTCTTAAATTTTAATATTTTTTAAAATAGTTAAAGAAAGGCCTGTGATGGAGCAATTTTATGAATTGGAAAAAATCCTTAATCATTTTATTATGAATTAAGACACACTTGTGTCAGAGAATTAATAACCAATGGAGTTATTACAATTGACTATGTGAAATATAGTCAAAACTTGACAGATCCTTTCACTAAAGGATTACCAAGAGACTTGGTAAATAAAACATCAATGGGGTGAGCCTCAAGCTCATGACTGAAAATCATCAATGATGAAAACTCAACTCAATGCTTGACAGTAGGCTAAGTTTTGAGTTCAATGTAGTCAAAGTAAGTCATTAAAATGATTATAAGAACTACAATTAATTGTCATCCCAAGATTCTTAGTGTTTTGTATCTGCTTGTCAAATGGGGAGGTTTGGTTAATCTCTTAATGATTTTCTAAAGGTGCTTAAATTGTCGGGATGCTAGAATGAAGACCACTTATTTGAATGTGAAGTACGACCATTTTTTTATGGAGTTAAAGGGTTTGACTCCAAAAACATTCATGAAAGATACAGGACATAAGAGCCATGTTGAACGTGTTAAAGAAAGTTTTTTGTGCAAGTTGTATGCGTGAATTGTTTATGCTACATATCAAATATAATTTTGATTCAAAGCCTTTCTACCATGTAATTCTGATATGATGTAATGAAATTTTTCACAATTTAATGGTTCAAATTGTAAAATATAATTATGTATGCATATAATGTTTAAGTTGTTCTTGGATTATTGATTTGTACTTAACATGTTGAAAATGACGAGGGATTGTTAAACATTTTCAAATGTTAAAAATCTCATGTGTCATGTCATCAAATACGGTTAATTAATTTTTTGTGGTTTCCAAAGTGGTTAATTGGTTTTTGGTGGTTTATAGAGTGGTTCATCGGTATTTTGGAAGTTTTAAACCCTTTCTTAAAGGTTTTAAACATTTAGTTTCTTAAAAAAATTTGTTATATATTTTATACGAACAACTCAAGTAAAGAGGTCATAACAACTTGTACAACTATTTTCACTCATGCAAGTACAAACAGGAAACTCCATCATATCCTAAGAAAAATTTGCTGACTCATTTAGTGTAGAGACAAATATTCTTTGAAGAAACTGATATTTATTACACGTTTTGAAGTTATCATTATTCTCTTATATTAAGAGTTGTTTCATGAGATGAGTTGAATGTAAGGAAGTGAAGTCTTTTTTATTTCATGTCTGAAGTAGCATAGATATTAAAGTTGGAAGTAAAGAACAAATATTACTTTCACAACTTGAAAATTTTTTATTTTTACCTTTTTGCAAGATAAAGTTAAAGATGATTTGGAGAAGAGAATTCGAAAAATATAGAAGTAAATTAAATTATTTTGTTAGTTACAAGTTATAAATTCTTTTAATTTTGAAAGTGTACTAGGTGACATTAAACTATACTTTTTAGTACGTTTAGTCATACAATTATGTTTTTAACTATACATTATATTTTCTAAATGTTATAAGCTTTATTTATGTTATATTCAATTACGAAACTGACATTTATTTTTATTTAATTATCTTTAATATATTTATTTAATTATTTTGTAAAAGTTGAATAAATAGTCTTTTAATAGTTTATATGACTTATTATATTTTTATATTATAATAATAATGTCCAAAATAAATTAGTGACTTAATACATTCATACGTTTGAAAGAAATATTATAAATGTGTTCTAAAGGAATAATCCGCATTTTAAAATTATTATAAGTGTAACCTTAACTGCAACTTTAAAGAATAAACCATATTTGTAAAGGTATTGTTTAAAATTGTCTAAATACAATTGCAAAAGCTAAACTCCTTCAAATGAAAAGTATTGAACTTCCCTTTAGTCCTATGTCCGAGTATATTTTGTGTGTTGTATATTGCTGGTGTCGTTCAAGTGAAAGAAAGAGGAATTAGAGAAAATGACAAAAGAACTGTAACTCTATAAATGAGTGAAGAAATGGTGAAAAAATAACCTGTAACAATACAACAAAATTAGCAAACTCATGGCTACTTTAATACTTAAAAACTATAGCAGTGTTATACAATATTACCTTTTTCTTTACAATCGTTTAGCTCTTGTATTGTATTTCTAGGTGTGAGGTGAAGGAACTAATCTTCAATGCTCTGTTTAAAATATTCGAACAACTGGCTTATCCTTAGGATGATGAGTTAGTACCTATACACATCATATACAATATAAGCATAAACATTAGACTACATAACATAGCAAATATGACCTACAAAATTACCTTTTTTTTTTTTTTTTTAAGTTGTGTTGCCTCTTCATAATTGACGTTGTAAAGTCTTTTCGTGCAATCACTACAATTTTGAACATACATCTCATCTTATCTTAGTATATAAAGAAAACAATGTAAATGAAAACAATGAAACTTCATACATTGTACAAAAACAAAATATAATTGTTTCTATAGAATAATATACCTTGAAAAACCTTGACTTTGTCAAACTGTAGATTTATAACCACATTGTGAACTCAAGACGCAAAAAATGCATTCAGTTTATCAACATAGTTCCAAACATAGTGCATTCAATTGGAAAATTGTTGTGTAAAAGTACATTGGTTAAACAATTTCAAAAGCACAAGATTATTTTTAAATCTTTAAATAGAACAAATATATCACTTATCAATCTTTATGAAAATCACATTCAACTGTCTTTTTTTTCCATTTTTTTCCATTTTTTTCCAACTGTCTTTTAGTTCCAATGCTTGTGAATACTCCCATGATATCTACATAAAACAACTTCATTAAACTACAAAAATTTAATTAACTTTACATAATTTTCAACCATCATATTTTAACTTACTAATTAAGTAGTCTGTCTCAAAACCAGGAGCATTAAGTACAAAAAGAGGTATATACTGTGAGTTTATTCTTGATACCAATGTATTATCACTTAAAGCTACCTTTATTCCAAACTGGAAGTTAATTTTATAAGGGTTGTGGGTTATTTTGTTATACTCACCGTTTGAGGCAAGGTTCAAAGATTGGATAGAATACACACTACCCTTAATGATTTTATTTTGAAATATTATAAATTAGAGTCTTTCTAATTGAAACATGGATTCTAACTCCTTGCAAGAAAGAAAAGAACAATACACATTTTAAGTAAAGAAGTTTCAACTCAGAGAAGAATAATACAAATTTTGAGTAAATATAAGAACTTTTATTCACCGAAATCTGTCACAAACCACAATTGTATAACCTTGGTGATGACATTCCATTTTTTTTTTTTTGGGATCCACTTCCTGTTTAGAGTGGATTTGCTTCTACGATATTGACAGTAGTGCGGTGACAAGATTTTACGAAAAGAACAACATTTGTGAAGACATATAAATATTGAAATATCAAATCATTTAAACAATAAATAAAGTTTTGAATGCATAAAAAAGGCAACAATGGCGTAAAAAAACTGACTTAAAGCAGTAAAAATATTGACTTAAGCAGTAAAAGGAAGATTATAAACAATAACTCTTTTAAAATCTTAATTTGTTTAAAGATGTGCTTTTTGCCCACAAAAAGAAACACAATTTAAGTTGTAAAAAGCAAAACAATCAAGTGCTATATTTTATAAAAAAAAAAATTATAAACCCTAATATGGTGTAAGTTTAGTGTTTAGAGTTTAAAATTTATGATTTAGGCCTTATAAGAAGAACATAAAAAAATTTAAGTCGTACTTCAAATTATAAACAACTTGATTAACTTGAGGTTGTAAAAAAAATCATAAATATTAGTATTTTTTCAACCTTAATTTGTTTAAAAATGTGTTTTTTTTATCCAGAAAGATTATAAATCCTAATATGGTAAAAATTTAGTGTTTAGGATTTAAGATTTATAATTTAAGTCTTACAAAAAGAAGATAAAAAAAATTTAAGTTGTGCTTCAAATTATAAACAACTTGATTAACTTGAAGTCATAAAAAGAAGATCATAAATATTAGCACTTTTTCAATCCTAATTTATTTAAAAATGTGTTTTTTTTTTTTACCCAAGAGAAATAGTTTAAGCAAAATAATCACAAAAGGTCTCCTTTAATATGAGATTCAGATCTTATCAATATGCTTTCCAAAGGTTCAAATTTTATGTTGAGTACAACTTCTAACATTGGATAGAGTTTTTTTTAATGACTATTGAAGTTAAAGATCTCAAAATATATATTATGCTATGCATTGTTTTCGCAAGACGTGTACTACGAAAATTGCTTTGAAGACATCACAATGTGCACTGCGTAGAGAAAAATTCGAACTCAGGACTTAAAATACACAGGGTTTGATAAAGTGGAAAGTAGTGCAGGGTTTTAAAGAGAGGAAAACACTTAACATAAACAAGAGCATTGGTCTATGAGAAAATGAAATAGAGTTAAGGAAAAGGAAAGAGACAACAAATAGGTGAGGATTGAAATTTGAGGGTTTTAATTTAGACTATTGACAGAAGTTTTAAGTCTCCAATATATTACTCATTTTTATTTTGAGTATCTAATATATTATAAAATTTTAGTTTAAATCCTTTTATAAGGTAGGTAAAACTTAAGTAAGGCTTCGTACTTTTATTTTAGTTATATCAGTAAAATTTCTAACTTATTGTCTTCATGTTTTAGACTAGTATCTCTAATTTAAAGTTAGCATATTAAGCATGAAAAAACAACTACCAACTTTTTTTAGCAGTAAAAAGTATCACATTGTTGACTGATAATTTATAAACACAGTCTTTAATAATTTAATTTAAGATGAGAAAACAAAACTGCTGAATTCCAAAATAAATAATCATGAACATGGTAGTAGTGGAGATTCTATAACATTCATCATGTTGCTGGGGTGCATTCAGTTAAATAAAGATGGTGTTTTCTGAGGGGCCGTGTATTTTGTTTGTAGTTGGCTGGATTTGTTTCTTGCACTGGTGCTGTTGCTTTCCTGCAGAGAACGTGCCCTCTGTTCCATCTATTAGGAGACAATCACGTGCCATGCATTATCCATCATTAATTCCATTCCACAAAGTATGCTTCATTTTTTAGTGCATTTTATTGGTCTTGGTCACATGATAATAACAGCTGATACCCAATTTTATGACTTAATTTATACTTTTCCTCCAATATGGGGAATGTTTACCTGCTATCATTGCGATAATATTCCTATTCCTATTCCTCACACGTACCCCACCCAGTTTTCATTAAATAATAACATCTATCACTTAATCCTTTTAAATGGTTTAAGCTTAATTTACATCCATCATTGAGGAATCATTCATTAGAAAACAATATGAATTTATTCAAATTCTATACCAGTTAGTTCTTGATAGTTATATTCAATTGTTTTTCTTTTTTTAAGGGTGTGTTTGGTTGAATTAATTTGGATGGTTTCATTGTAAATGAAGATGGAGTTATGTGGATAAAGTCTGTTTGGTTGAACTAATTTGGGAGGATGAACTAGAGAAGATTTGCAAAATGGGATCCTTGCTCACATGAAGGGATTTGTAAACATGTAATTGAAAATTACGAAACACCCCTCATAAGTGTTTTGAAAATTACGAAATACTCTTATAAGTGGACGATGACCTTGAAAATTACAAAATACTCCTTATACCATATGACATATAGAAAACTTTTGTCATCTTATATTTAAAAGTTAAAAATCTCACACAATAAATTCATTATATTTAATTTTATACCATTTTATTCCATAAGGGTCAATTAGTAATTTTACAAATATATCAATTAAAAAAATAAAAAAATCTGTAACATCTATCAAATCATTTCCAAACTTTTACAAACATTTTCTTCAAATCTTATCATTAATTTAAATAATTTTACCATCCACACATAATTCATTCCAATTCTTTTAAATCCATTACTTCAAATTCAATTCTTCACCCAAACAAAGTTTAAAAGAATAGAGGATGCTTTGGTAAGGTGCATTCTGAAAGAAGCATAAAAGCAGCCTTATAAAGAGGGGCAGATCAAGTGAACAAGTCCTTAATCCTTTTCATTAAAAATATGTATATGTATAAATAGGTTATGTGTTTTTAATTATAATCCACTTTTACTTTGATTATTTTTAATAATTTTTTCTAAATTAAGTAACTAATAAATTAAATATTTTGATTTAAGTTTTTTTTATTCAATTATTCACGTGCCAATTAGGTTAAATCATTTATCACGCGATCTAGGGAATTATGAATAATAAGTCACTTCTCTTATTTGTATTGATAGTACACGTCATCATATGATATGAAAGAAAAGTATAGGTTGTTATCATAAAAATATGTTAGGAGTGTCTTCTTTGAACTGCACGGAGGGCGAACAAGGAAAGAAAAAGGAACGAAAAAAAAAAAAAAAATAACAGTGAAAAATAAAGTTATTTGGATTAACAAAATGTGAGCGGTGAAAAATTATATAAAAGTCTGTAGGAGATGTAGGCGATGTTAACTGTGAAAAGTGATATAAAAGTTTGTAATATGTGTAAATGATGTAGTAGATTAAATTTAATTCTACATTAATATTTTAAGAAAATAATTTAATGTTAAAAATAATTTTTTTAAATATAAATTAATGTTAAAATCAAATTTAAATCAAATTAAAAAATTTAATAAATAAAAAATAAAAAAAATATTTAACAATAAAAGTATATTAAAATCAATTATCAAAATTTAAATAAATAATTTTATTTTACTATTTTTATTTTAATTATTTATTTATTTTAATATAAAACATATATCAACAAAATATTATATTTATTTTATTTCATTAATTATTTTAATATTTTCATTTTTGTACTTATCCGGTAACGAGGTCAGATTTATTCGAATCTATCACTACGGATCCTAATTGACATTAGTCACATAAAATTATGGTAATTCTTGATTCTTATATTATGGGAAAATATTTTGTGTTTAATGACTAGATCATATAAATATAACTTAAGTCTACCGGAAATATGATTTATGTGACTATTTTACTACTCATATACTCTTAAACATCTTTTTACACTCTTACTCTTTTATAGACTTGATTGAGTATTGGAGAGTTTTTTTGTTGGTAAACCTTCATTCGGTAAAAAAAAAAATGTGTAATATATTGGAGACTTAAAACTTTTGTGTGTGTCGCTAAATTAAAATCCTCAAAATTTATTCTTTACCTATTTGTTGTCTCTTTCATTTTTCTTAACTCTATTTTATTTTCTCATAGACTCGATGTTTCTGTTTATGTTTCACCATCTTTCGTTTCAAGATTTGTTAAAATCGTGCTGCAGTGTAGTAAAGTGTTTTTCTCTCTTTAAAAACCTATACTACTTTCCACTTTATCAAACCCTATGTATTTTAAACCCTAAGTCCAGATTTTTTCTACGATGTACATTGTAATGTCTTCTTCAAAACAATTTTTTTGCAGTACACGCCTTGTGAAAGCGATGCACTGCATAATGTATATTGTGAGATTTTTAATTTCAAGTCATAAAAGACTAAAAAAACTATATCTAATGTTAGAAGTTGTATTCGCAGTAAGATTTAAATCTTTGGGAAGCATATCGATAAGATCTGAATCTCACATCTATTTTAATTTGAAGTATATATCAAAGGAGATATTTTGTCGTGATTTGAAGTTGTTTACTCGATTATTTTGCTTTTCACGATTTAAACTGTGTCTCTTAGGTAAAGAAAAGACATTTTTAAACAAATTAGGGTTAAAAAAGTGCTAATATTTATGATCTTCTTTTTACAACTTCAAAATAATCAAGTTGTTTATAATTTGAAATATGACTTAAACTTTTTTTATATTCTTCTTATTAAAGCCTGAAGTATAAATCTTAAACTCTAAACATTAAACTTGTGTGATATTAGACTTTACAATCTTTCTTTATAAAACATAGCACTTGATTATTTTACCTTTTACAACATAAATTTCTTTAGTAGTAATGTTTGTGTGGTGGCTATTAGAGAAACTAATATGAATAGCTGAGCTTCAAAAAACCTCCTAGAAAATTGCACTGACGTGGGAATGTTTATTTTATATTTTAGTAGGATTATTTGATTAGGATGCTTTGCAATAATAGTAGATCTTAATATTTTTTGATATTTTGTTGAAGGTTTGGTGAAGGTGAAAATGAGTGACATATACATGTACAATAATCGCACAACTCTTGATACTATAGTTTCTCGCCTTTTATGGTTTAAACATCCGTATAAAGAACTGGTTAGTAGATTGGTGCTATCAAACCTTTCGCTGGAAAGCATAAACTCCGTGCCGCCTTTTGGAACAATATCTCAGAGATGGAAGCACTTACACGATACGAACTGATAACTGGAAATACAGTGTTTTATCCTCGAATTCAGGTCTTCGAATCACACCAAGAACACAGCTGGCTTGTTGCTTCAGCAGATGCTGTAATTGTGAGACCTTGTGGTGGAGTACTGGAGATAGAGTGTCCATTTTTTGATGGAGAGAGGAGTAATCCTTACCCTTGGTCTCGAATTCCAATTCACTGTATCCCTGAAGCTCAGGGTTTAATGCAGATTCTAGGAAGGGATTGGATGGATTTTTATGTTTGGACTCCCAATGGTAGTAGTGTATTCAGGTTATATCGTGATCCAGAGTATTGGGATGTAATGAAAATAGCAATGTATGATTTCTGGTGGAAGCATGTCCATCCAGCCAGAGAGTTTTATAGTAGTAATGTGATAAGAAGAACAGTGAGGCCACTTCCTAGACATGAATTATGTGGAGATATTGTTTGTAGAAGCAAACACATTGCTGCTAATGCTCAGTTGTTGCTGCGGGAGATACATCCGCTACAGTGCTACAGTGGTGACTGTGAATCAATATAGTTATCATTTGAAGTTGGAGAGTGGATAGAGAGGGACATATAAGGTTATACAAAATTGAGAAATGTGATAGAGTAAGGTTGAGTTTGACTGCTCTATTTTTATTTTATTTAATAATGGTTGAATAAATGTATGCAGCATTGCGTTTTAGTTAGTTTTATATGTTCATTTCTAAATCTTTCATTCTGTAATATTTTGTAGTTTATTGATCAACTCACTTCTAATGATTTCAGGAAGAAAAAAATAATAAATTAAGCAATAACAATCATCTCATTTCATTGATGTCCACATCAAGTAATAAAATATTTTAGCAAAAATAAAAAAATTTAGACAATATAGAATCAAACTTTTCAATAAATCCTCAATTAAAAATATTCAAATTTTATAACATATTTAAAACTGAATTAAGTCAAATATAAATCTTAGTTTATTAATAATTTTTGAAGGATTAAGTTGTACTGTAATGTTAAAGATCGATTATAATGAGGTTGAATTGAAAAAAAAATTAAAAACTTGATGATAACTATGTCGGGTTCAAACAAATCTAAGTTTCTTAATAGATTTGCGCGGTTGGTTGTCCTACTTATTCTTATTTGAATCCTGTTAAGACTTTATTCGGCAAGTATATCGAGTCATAAGTAATATAGTGAGTTAAGTAAAAATGTCAATTATTCAGGAAACAGTTTTGTTTTAGAATTTCAACGTCACTACTCAATAAGCAAATTCAATTTTAAGATGATTTGATAATAATTTGAGTCAAGAAACGTAAAAGAACAATTAAAATTAAGTAACAATTATAAAAAGGAGTTTGCAAGATCTAGAAGGACTTTGGGATTAAACTTCATCTATCTCTCTCATTCATATTTTGGATTTGATAAAAACATACAACATTCGTAACTACTCACTATTGATGCACATATAATAATCATTCACACCGATTCCTCTGATATGAAATTCATAAAGTAATTTCCTAAATACTGATCCCTCAAGTATTTAATAAATTACCCAGCATTAAGAACAGATGTTATACGCAATCAATACATCGAAACCTATTCCTAGTATTCCAATATATTGAATATTTTCATCTAGGTCGAAAACTCAAAAGTACTTCTCAGTTAGGTTTAAGAATTAAAATCAAGACTCTATTGATCAGATAAAATCTAGCATTAAGCACAAGATGAAAATACCAATAGAGTAGAAACTGAATATTATATTAAAAATCACCAAAATACAAATGAGTTCAAAAGATTACATTCAATCCCAAAGATGAAGAATTAGCTACCCATAGTAGCCATTACAACCCAATGAAAGGAAGATTGCAAGAGGAGAAGAAAATCTTGATTCTAGCCATCCGCCTCCGTTCTCTAGGTCTTACTTCCGTCCTCTAGGACTTGATTCTTTCCAAAATCCTACCAATCTCTTTTTAAACTTGGTTTTGGGCTTAGGTTAAGTGACTTTTCTTTTGTTCCTTTCTCTATTTTAAACTTTTCATTTCTTTTCTTCATGAATCTTCCAATCTATTATTTTCTTCATTCTTTTATACCTAAAATTTCACAATAATTGAGATTAAATTATTTCCTTTAACTCAGGACTCAAAACATAAATTTAAATCCAAAAACTCTAAAACTGAGAGTAATTATTATTTTAAATAACACTTAAACCCACAAGTACTCAATATTTCTCATTCTCATATATAAAAACACTCAAAATTGGTACTTATCAAATCCTTAATCTAATTAATCTTAGAAAACCTACAAAAGGGAATCCTCTTCTCACATATCTCACATTGTTCAAACTTTTTACATCCTCATTTGATTATTTTTAATTCAATCCAATGCATTGGAGTAAATTGCTTTAACACCCAAAAATTTAGCCATACCCAACTTTCTCCCTACATGTCTTGGATGAGGTTTGAACTTGCATAGTGGAAACGTGCAAACAAAATCAGAACATGAGATCATAACTCATTATCAACTTCCGCCAAAATTATGCTCCATTTTATTTCTATTTCCAAATAATTAGACGTTTGAATTTTCAGGGAGTGATTGGTGACATATGCCAGAATCTATACTGCCCCAATTTGTAACAAAGCCAGAGGCAATAAAATTCATTACAAACATGACGTGTGAACACTCTAAACTTAACAAATTAACCAAAAGAAAAAGTTAATATGCACTCAAAAACAGTAAATATATCACCAATTGAGAAAAATATGTCTAGAGATAAAAAAAAAAAAATCCACGCTAAATACTTCACTAGTACAAAAAAAACATTGTACTCTTACAGAAAACAATCACAAAGAATATTGATTCAACTTTTCATAATCTTGTAATGATTATTAACAGTGACTCAAATATAAAATTTAGTTAAAATTTAATAAGAAATCTTGTCATTATAAGAAATTTTTAATTTACCTATAGATTATTACATACGGATTTTCATTCATAAGTAAATTTAACATTACATACAGATTTTATATATATATCCATTACATACAAATCTTACTTACGAATTTTATCAATGAAAAAAATTTGTAGGTAATTACATACAGATCCTAATCCGTAAGTAATTATGTATGGATCCTAATCCGTAGGTAATTACGCACTGATCCTAATTCGTAGGTAAACCTAACATTACCTACGAATTATATATACGAATTTGTTACCTAGAAGAAGAAGTATGTTATTACTTACATCCTAATCAACTATGGATATTTGTTCGTATGTAATCCATACATAATTTTGGATTACATACGGGTTTTATCCATTACATACAAATTTTTGCTGTAAGTAAATACTATTTTTCTTGTAGTGTGTGTTCTTTAATTATTTTGTTGTTTTCTTTATATGAACTTGCTTTAGAAATATTTTTCTTGATCTTATGAATTTATTTTCTAATGACTTTATTACTTTTATTATAGCTCTTTATAGTCCTCTTATTCGTCTGGTTAAACTTTTGGTCATTACCTTTTTTATAGATGATTTGGAGAATGAGGAATTTTACCAGATTCCAGCTAGCTAATAATGTGGATGGTGTTTTACATGTTAAGAATTGTATGCAGACCTCTGGTAACACTTCCAAAAAGTATATGACTAACCGTATTTCAGATTTTTCTATTTTGAAATAGATTGACATTAACATTAGAAGTGGAAAGGTTCTGTCTCCTGTGTATGTATTTTGGCGCTTTCCTGAAGTCAATTGGATTAAAGTCAACACTGATAGAACTACAAGATGTGCTCCTGATTTTGCAATGTGGGAAACATTTGTGTTTTCTTGGGTATTCAACATGCACTTTATGTTGAAGTCATGGGTACCATTTTTGCTATTGAATATGTTCAATTGAAGGGTTTTGAAAAGTTTTGGTTGAAGTGTGACTCTTCTTTGCTTTGTCAAGCTTGTGGTTCGACTCATATCATTCATTGGACTATTAAAGATAGATGGTGTAAGTTTTTGCAGATTTGTACTGCTATGGATTTTAGAGTGATTTATGTCTTTATGAAAGGTAATATTTGTGGTGATAGATTAATTAATTTAGGTATGAAAAGTAGGGTAGAATTTGTTTGGTGTCCTACTTTGTCTAACTGTATTACGCTACACTTTTTTTCATAATAAGTTTTAAATCTTGTTGTTTTGTTTATAGGAAGTTTGTTTGTATGTTTTTTTTTTCTTTTTTTGCACGTGTTTGATATAGCCCCATGCTTTTTGTTATTTGTTTTTTTTTTATAATATTTTTTTCATGCAATGGGTGTTAGCCTAGATGAGATGTTAAGATCTATAGTGATTATCACGAGTCTTTTGAAGAAAAGAAGAAAGAGTTCAAAAACTGTCTGCCATAAATTTATCTTCATAAGAATTTTCTATGAACAACTCAGAGCTTCGATTTCAAATTTGACCATTTAGAATAAATGATTGTGGGTGAGAAAGTTTCATTAAAAAATTTAGCCTAGTTGGAAAAGATTTCACCGTTGAATCTTTAAAACAACCAACACTGGCGGTGATAGGAATTTGTTGTGGACAACAACACTTTATAAAATTTCGAATGCTTCTACAAATCTTCAATGAACAATCCCACCGTTCTAGTTGAAGACTTGAGTAAGGAATATTTAGTAAAAATTGCAACCGAATAGGATTTCACCATTAGATCTTCAAAACAACCGAGATTGGTGTTGTAGGAAGTGGTTACGAATTTTTTTGGCCCCTTTCTCTCTCTTTTTCTTCAAACTGGGTGCACACACACTTTTTCACACTCAACTGCACATACTTAGGTTAATTAGAATGTGGATGCATTATATTGAACTTGTCATATATCATGGACACACTAAAAAACAATGGGTTGAACCTCACAAGAAGAAAATCAATCCAACAATTTGTTATCTCTTATTTGCATTTTCAACATATTCACCATCACCTTCTCCTTGAGTTTGTTCAACCTCAACACTATCTCTCTCTTCAATTGTCCATTCATCATTAGACTCGATATCAACAAAAATATTTTCTAATTCACTCACTTCTCAACTTCAAGTTATAATCATTCATATTTTTCTAATGTAAACAGTTTCTCCTCTCAAGATGGGCCTAAAAATAAATATGAACTTTTAGTAAATGTATAAACCAAATATGAAAAATTAAAAATCACAATTAACTTCATAAACTAGAATTATCAAATTAGCTCAAATATACTCACACCTAGAAGAATTGCAAGTTAAGCTCAAAACTTGAAAAGGAAATCTCTTTAATCAGGGATTTCCATCCCTAAACATTTTCTACCATTCTTTGGTAAGCATAACTTTCCTACAATTATTTGCATTTTCTATTGAAAAAGTCCTCTAGCATAATAAAATTCAACGACTTGCAAATTATACTTTTTTTTTCTTTTTGTAACATTCTTGACCAATCTTATCATATGTATATAGAACCTCTCTTTTATCTTGGGATGATAATTTTTTACATTAAGTTATTAAATCTGAGGATTAAGATATAAAGGCTTATGAAATTGATTATCTAACCTCTCATTAATGATTTTCCAAATGTGTTCAATTATTAAAAATATCAATGATGTTGTATTGGAAGTATTACACAGCTAAATAATTAAATTTTAAAGATGAGAAAGTTTAAAAAGTTTACCTTTTCCTATTATTATTAAAGTTACATTTAATCTTCTCTTTTTCATAATCTATTTCCTCATATACTAAACTCATTTTTGAGTCTCATATATGAATCCACCAATCTAAGGACAACCATAAGAGCGAAAACAACTTTGAGGCATATGGTTATATTTTTCAAAAAATGACTATCTCATACCATATTCTCAACTTCTATCTCCTTTTGTGAAGTCTCAAACTTGCTTGTTTTTCGCTCTTTGAAGCTAAACACATCAATCAATGATTATTTCAATTCACAAAGACAAGTTATAGTCAAATAATAAGTTGCGGTAAATCTAGTCATATTATTTCTTATCAAGTCTCTTCCTTTTGTGAACTTCTTTAACATGATTATTAGCATTTCTCTACAATGTAATTAACAATAATAGGGTCCGATGCAAATGCTTCCGATTTTGTATCAATTCTCTAACTGCATTGAGATTTGTGACATTATCAATAATCACTTGCATTACTTTATTCTCTCCAACAAATTTCATAACGTGATCCAACATCTTAAATACTTTATCTGTAATCTTTGAGATGTCAAAAATATCTAATGAGTAAAGAAATAAGTCTCATTAAGGATATTTACACAAAAAAGTTATAAATCAAAATATTTTTTTTATCTATATATCAATTTGACTAATTGTGTAATATGTTATCTTCTACTTGTCCTTGTACTTTTGAAGGATTACAAATGAGAAATAAAGTTCAATAAAGGAGAAAAAATAATAGAGAGAATGGAGAATGAAAAGGTAACTTATTCAAAAAGCAAATCTTGTCAACACTATAAAAAAGAAAATGTAGGAAGGTGAAATATGACGTAGTATGACTATCAAATATTGTCAATATAGTGACATTTGGAAACATAATGTGATGTGATGAGGTGCTCCTTTGTGAAACGCGAATCTTATTACTATACAATACTCTTCTATAAAAATGTAAACCTTGTCACGATGTGTTTAGAAAATGAAAAATAATAAAAATCTAACTCCCATGTGCTAATTCAATCAAAATCTAACCAAATTTATCAAAGTTCCATAACTTTATTACCGAGTTTACTAAAAAATGAACTTATATCTAAGTCATTAACAAATGAGCTCGTAAACTCAAATAAGTTTACAAGTTTATTGTAAATAATCATATTGAATAAAAATATTTTTATTTTAAAAAAAAAAAAAAAAACTCATATCAAGGTATAAAACATATCCTACTATACCATGTTCATTATCATTCCTATACAAATAGAGTATGGGTTAAAATTTAAATAAAAAATATATAATTGAAGACTATATATGAGATAAAAAAAAATTAAACAGGAATATAATTGAAGACTATATTAACATTAATAGAAGAATTTAATATAAGAAAATAAGTGAAGGTATTTTGAATAAACTTCTTCGTGAATACTTTTAAAATAAATAAAAATACATAAATGAATAAAAAGATTAAAATTAATTTGTTCATAAATTAATTTATAAAAAATCTTTCATATAATCTTTCTTGATTTTTATTTTTAATTTATATATAAATTAATTTTAGTAAACGAAAGAATTCTTAAAACAAATATATAATCTCTCAAAGAAATAAAATTACTTTTCTTAGAATAAGAATATAATTAAAAAATATTTCATTTTAAAAGTAGTGACTACTATATCATAGTTTGCCTGCATCTATTCGACCACGCTTAAGGCCAACTTGTTTTTGATTTTATGCACCCTTTTAACTAGGCAAATGTCAAAATGTTTGTGTATTTTATTTGTTAACCTTTCCACATATAATTTGTTTGTTTTAAAATGCAATTTGTTCGAATTAGAAAACCGCATATTATAATAAAAACTTAACTTTCTCGATATGAGAATTCCTATTAGAAATCCCCAAGACATTACCTGAAATAAATTAAATACTAGGACTTGAGTTAATCAAACGTTAGATTTACGTCATTAATTAATTAATTAATTAATAATAATAATAATATATTAGTCTTGTATGTAGGTTCCTATACTTTATATCCAAAATGAAACACATACTCATAAATTTCAAAATAAATCTTATCAATTTGACTTGAATAAAAGATTAGTGTGTCCCAAAAGGTTAATAAATAAAATAACTTGACTTAAATTTTAAAAATAGTAAATTGTCTACATGTAAATAATGCGAAATATTACAATTCAATTACAGATAATTGTTTATAATAAATCTAATATTTTTCACAATAATTATTTTAGAACTCATATAAATAGTTATTTTTATTTATACTTAAATTTCATATAAATTAAATTCTTAAAAAGTGTTTAAATTGATGTTTTTATAAATGAAGTGCTTAAACTTACTTACGAAAATTGCCTTTCTTTATGAGTCAAACTCCACATAGAAGGTATTTTTAATATTTGAATCTGAAATTTATTTTAGATTAAAAATCACAACTATACCATGACCCAATCAGAAATAACTTTTGGCAAGTTTTTTAAGAAAATTATTCAAGGCTAGACATATAGTTCAATCTCTATAATTTTATTATAATTTTTATTTGGTTCTTATATATGAAATATTATTAAATAATTTAATGCTACGAATTAATATTTGTACTTTCCCTCTTAATCCTTTATTTTTTTATTTTATTTTAGTCCTTATACATAATTTCTTTTTAATTTAGTCTTTATATATAACATTTTCTTAATTAATTTAATTTTGTATATAATATATGAATCTACTCACTTCCTCTACTTAGAGCAGATCGTTCCTATTATTAAAACACCAATATAATATTTCCAAATTAAATTGTATATTTAACTATTTTTTTTTTCATTTTACTTATTTTAAAAGTTCTAAAAAAATAAATGCCGTTTCATTTGTAGCTTTCTTCCATTGTATGTCAATTCTCGTTTTCTTCCTTCTCCGAACTGCTCCATTGCTTTAAACTGCCTCTACTGAAAGTTGAATCGCCACACAGAAAAAGTTCAATTCCAATGTTCAACATCAAATTTGTGCTCGGTATTATCGTTTTTCTGAATTTGAACCATGCCAAATCAGCTGCAGAACACCGTCTTCCTCGCGTTGTCACGCCGTTTCGTGCGCCTAAGATAACCGACCTTCCTCAGGTCAGCTTTCAGTTTCCTTTGTTCCTTTATTGAGAGTTTGATGGTTTTGGCTGTGAAGACAGAAGAGTGACTTGGTTCAGTTACAGTTTCAAGGAGAGCACAAGGAGAGTCTGTATTGGGGAACGTATCGTCCTCAGGTCTATCTAGGAGTTCGTGCCAGGTTCATTCTTTCACACTCTCAAGCTAAACACAACTATTTTTTGTTTTAGTCTGAAAGTATAATTTTAAAAATAAAGATAATAGTATACGGATAAAAATTGAGAAAAATTTTTTTAGTCCAAGGATGAACACTTTTTTTGATCGACTGCATAATTATATATTTTATCAAATAGAAAATTGATTTTAATTTAATCAAAGATAAGTGAAAATGTCAACATAAGAAATAAAAATGATTAAACCATTAACATAATTTGTATAAAGACTAAAAAAAATAAAAATAATAGGCGTATTGACTAAAAGAAAAAAAAATAATAGAAACTAGAAGACGATACTTTTTACAATAAAAATCAAACGAGTAATTAATTTATTATTTTTTAAACCAGGTATACCTTGCTTTTCTAGTTTATTCTCAACAATTAATCATATTAAATATAACACTAAATTTGTTACAAAAAAATTTATATTATTTATTTTGAAGTTTTCTATTAAATAATTTTTTAAACAATTCAAATTACTTTAAAATTACTTTCATCTAATATATTCAATAACAAAATCATATTTCATTATTATAATTTATAAAAATAATTAATTGTAAATATATTTTTCTTCACATGTAATTCAATCACAAAATATACTGAATATGTATTGCGTAAAATTTGATTGATTTATGTCATCAAACTGTGCCTACAGAAAGTAGTCAACATTTGATTCAACAAGCAAGCATTCTCGCTTTGATTTCAGGACTCCAAAATCTTTGATTGCTGGATTAATGTGGATTGTTGTGAAGGATGGCAAATATCACTTGCGGCATGTTTGCAAACATGAGGATGACCTAAGTACTTACGGTTGGACTAAGCACAATGGACGTGATTTTGGACATCAGGTGCTGGTTGACCAGGGCATCACCTTGACTACTGGGTTTTTAAAATCAAAAGAGGAAGGCAGTGGCTATGGAGGGGATTGGACAGTTCGAATTAGTGTGCAAGCTGATAAGTGGGTGATGTTATCAACTTCATATCACTTTTATGCATTGATGCAACAGAATTTTGTTCTTAGTTTTTCCTTATATCCAAGTTGATAATGGTTCCTCTGTATTAAAATGGAAAATTCTTACCTTACTCTATGGTATCTCATTCTGTTTTAGCTTTAATTGTTTTACCTTCAGAGCATCTATAATATTTAGTCTCGTATTTGAGATGTTCTATTTTTACTGTGTTGAAAATCTCACACCACTTAGAAATATTAACAAATTTGTGATATATTGGTTTGATTTATTTACTAAATTAATGATAACAGATTGATTTTAATTTTCCAGATATTGTTTCCCTGCACGTGTCTCTGCATCATAGTATTGCTCTATTTAGCGACTTTATGTATTGTCTTTGTTCTTGTCCCACTTCAGGTCCAAGTGGAATGAGGAATTTGGAAGAGGTGCCCAACTTTTTTTCTATATGGCAGACGAAGGTGCTAATGCTCTAAATTTAAGTAGAGAAAACTTGAACATTGTTGAGGATTGTTCGCTGGTATCTGGCTCTCAAGCGGACATTGGAGACTGGCAGCTACATCTAAAATCAATGGTTAGCTTGCATGGAAATAGTGCACGGTTGAAAATTATTTTTTCTGCTGCTCGTACTGAAATCATGTAGTCATACTACACTCCTTAAAGAAGAGTGAATAATATTTGTTTTTCACTGCAACAGTTCAAGAATACGACAAAGCTACCAATCTGCACATTTTAAAGCAAAATATGCAACATGCCCTTTAGTATTTTAACTGCCTAGATCAAATTTTCAAGCTTCCTTTTCTTGCCCTTAAGAAACTTATACAAACGATTTCCTCTTTTTCCCGAAGTTTATTACCTGTAATTTAGTTTATGCCTGGTAATAACCGGTTATTCTCTTCTATATGTTTTTTTTTCTCTCTTAGGATGATTTGGAGCTGCATTATTCTGGATTTCACACTCCTCATTTTCACAATTTGTCGGATCTCGTCGAGGAAAATCTTTCATCACAAGTATGTTATGGTATTCAGTTCAATTTATCTAATTATGTAATTTTCATGTAATGCTTAGCAAGTGGTTGTCGAAGTTATTTATTTATTTACTTTGGTTCTTGCCTTGATATACCACTTTCGTGCATGTCTTAGTAGATAAGAAAGAATGCTCGACCACTGCTATCTGACTCATCGGATGATTCTCCAAACGTGTTAGTTTTTCAGGTAATATATACAATTTACTCTCAATGGAAGCTTATCAGGCAAGAAAAGAAAAGTATCTAGAGAAAGATTGGAACTTTCTTTATTGGTGAATTCTTCTCTGGAATAACTATTCCCATGATGAGAAGATAGAATCTGAATGTATGATTACAGATGTCCAAAACTTGAGATCCTAGTCTCTCCTCAACTCGCAAATTTCTCAAAAACGAACTCCTTTTCCTTCCTACATTCTATTTATATCAGTATAACTTCTTAACTAACTTGTAACTAATTGTCCTAATTCCAAAGTCTCACTAACAGAGGCAAAGCCACAAGAATTGGGTCTAACTCTATTTTCCCCACTACATAGCTTCTTAATTGAGTAGTACATCCCATCCCACATTATCTCCTCAACTATTATTAAAAGCATCTTTCCTAATGGTTATTCTATCATACGCACTTCTCATTCTTTCATTCATGCTACAGATTATTGGTGGATTTTCTTTCACAACAGATTTTATATTTATCTCTGGAACTGATTCAAAAAGTTCAAGAGTGGAAGAGCGTCTCAGTAGTCTTTCAGGTTTTTATTCCACTTCTCTAGAGTGTTTATCCAAAATATGCTGAGAAGACAAAATTTTAGTTCTTTACTTGTTGCAAGAATGTTGAAAATATGCTTAAGTATATGTAATTTGAATTTCACTAAGTTAGTTTTTTTATGTTTCAAATTTTAAAATATTATTTAGATAAAGAGAAAGATATTAGGTCTAGATTTTGGAAGTTAAGATTAAGATATTGTTAGTATTTATTGTTTGTATTGAAGTACACATCTCTTGATCTTCTAAATTATATTTTCTAAATTATAAAAGACCAACAAAATTGGTATCAAGGCTATCTTCCAAGGCATATGTGAAATTGAATGAAGCCACCCATAGTTTCCTAAACATGAACCTAATAATGTTAGGATGAATACTGAAGGTTTCTATTGTTTGACGGTGAAGATTATCATCCCTGGGCTGTTAGAATGGAAGAATATCTCGAGGGTTGCAATCTATGGGAAACTGTTGGAGGCGTGAACGAAATTCCAATCTTATAAGATAATCCAACGACAGCTCAAATAAAAATCCATAAAGAAGAGAGGAAGTAGAAAATGTAAAAAAGATGAGAAATGTTTTGTTCTTGTAGTAGTATCATCCACTTGATGATCATAATAACGACACTCAAAACACTCAATTAGAGTTTTTGCAAGAGAATGATGGAAATGAAAAGGTGAAAGGAATACAAGCACTAGACTTGATCCAAGCTGAGAAGCAAAGAATCAAGGAATTAAAAAAAATTTAAGGAATACTCTCAGACAAACTTCTTAGCATAGTGAACAATGTAAGGATCCTTGATACCGAATTTTCAAATGATAGAATTGTTCAAAAAAATTCTAGTAATAATACTTGAAAATTTGAAGCCAGGGAAACTCAGGGGATTATCAAGCATTACTCTAGCATAATTACTGAATACACTAACAAAGAAGGATTATGAGACAAGAAATATATGTAGAGGAGCCTTTCCAAGCTAAATGTGTTGAAGGTTCTCTAAATAATACATCCCTTATTCTTCTAAAAGGAAGTTAGTATGAAGGCTTGGATGGAGTTGGTTAGGCTTGACCTGGCTTGTCTTGGATCGACCTGGACTCAGGCTACAAGTTGGGCCCAAACCAATTATATTTGATCTAGGCCCGAGTCGACTTGACTCAACCTTCAACCTGAACCTGGGTTGAACTAGCTTGATTAGGACTCGACCTAACCTAGTCTTGATTGAACTAAGCCTGGACGAGTTCTTCTGGCACCCTAATACATTCTTCCTGCACCCTAATAAAACATTTAAATACCACAATTACCCTTATATGAGAACCGGATGAGCAGGCCATCCGGTTGTTATTTGAAAAAAAATGACAACCAGATGTGGGTGTCATCCGGTTCTCATTTAAAAAAAATTAACAACCGGATGAGCAGGTCATCCGGTTGGCAATTTTTTTTCAAATGACAACCGGATGGGGTACCATCCGGTTCTTATATAAGGACAATTGTGGTATTTAAATTTTTTATTAGGATGCAGGAAGAATGTATTAGGGTGTAGGAAAAACTTGTCCTAAGCCTGAACTGGTATAGATTAGGTTAGGCCCGACGTAGTCTTAATAGGGCTAAGACTAACCTAGACCTAGTCCAACTCGATTGAACGTGGGCTAACTCTGACTCAGATGTATGTGGACCCGCCCCAGCTCTATTGATTATGGGTCCAGCCTCACTCTGCTTGCTTGGACTCAAACCGAACAAACTCAACCGGGACTTATACACGTGATTTTGACCTTGGTTGACTTGGCATGACCTTGTATAAGTTCGACCTGATACTAACTTGCTTGGATCTAACTCGATGTAGTATTTTATAACTTAAAATAATCTAGACGCACTTTGATTTTGGATTTTTAAAATTTAAAAATTTATGTAATCTATATCCAATTAAATAGATTGAAGTTAAAATCCAAAAATATAAATTTAGATTTAAGATAAATCCATTTAAATAGACTTAAAATAAGAATTTGAATAATTATGATCGAATTTCACAATTTAATTTTCTCTTCTCACCCTTACCTATGCCCGTATTTAAATCTACCCTAAAACCAAATAATTTCTGTAATTTGTTTATTTCTGTTGTTCAACAGTTCTAGGTTTATCTCAGCATTCTTTTGCATTAAACATTATGCATACAAAGTGAATGGGACTACTTTTTACTGAATTTGTAGAATACTTTGTTCTGATTAACATTAGCTTGCGAAATGCTAAGTCTATCTGTAAATGTTGTTTTGTTCTCGATGTTAGGAAACTCACTGTCCAATCAACTGAAATATAAAGAACAAGCATTTGACGAAAAGTTTGATAAGGTTTTCAATTTAGAAGAGAAGGTACTACGTTTGTTGTCTTTGACTTATTTTTTTTATTATTATCTTTCGTATTGAATTATCTATAATTCTTGTTTCGTCTTTTGATGGGCTATACATTTAATTAAATAAATTCGTTTGGAAGTTTATTTTAGAAATGAATTCTTTATCTTGGTAGTGGATTTTCAGGTGGATTCAGAATCCATATCTGTTGGTAAGGCAGCTGTTGGAAACTTATTAGGTGGCATCGGCTACTTCTATGGTCAGTCAAAAATTGCTGCTTCAAGAATCGTCAATGTAAGTTTCTTTAGTAGTTTAGTCCGTAATTTATAGTTCTTATGGAAGATTTTGCCTATGCCACCCGTTAGCAACATATAAGTTGACATAAATATTATCGTAATGTTTCGTGGCTTTATTTATCTCTTTGTAAGATTACAAATGAGGGAAAAAGTGCAACATTGCATCCTATGTGACACAGATTTGGAATTTTACCGGAACTTTAGGGAGAATCGGTAAATATTCTAGGTTGATCTAAGGTGGTATGGTCAATTCTAGTTATAGAAATTAACATAAAACTAGGAATATTAAAATGGATTAAACATATGAATTAACTTAACTCATTAAAAGTTTGAATTGGATTGGATTGTAAAAAATATAAATGCAGGTCAAATTAAATTTAGCTTACTTAAATTGTCTGTTAAACTTTGAGTGAGGTTGGAGGTGGATTGACGTGTAACTTACTAATAACAAAAGTTTATAATTTTCGTATATTTTATAATTATTTACTATTTTTAGGTACGTAAGTTTACACTTTTGTGTTTTTAAGACGAAAATATTATTCAATAGAGTTTTAGAAATTTAAGTGTTTAATTTATTTATTTATCTAATTATGTAAGTTAACATTTTAATTTTTTTATTTATTATTTTTGTAATATTACTTTTTAATTATGATCAATGTTTGATAAAATAGAAAACATTTTTATTATATTACTATAAATATAAAAGTTGACTTAATCTACTTTAATTATATACAATAAATATATGAAATAATTTGGGAAACCAAAATATATCTAAATGGGCCAACCCAATTATAGGTTTGGAAAGAGCAACATACATAGATGAGTTTTTGTGAAATACTTATCTATAATTTAATTAATCTCTCTATTATTAAAATGTCATGACTCAGTGGTTGAATTTAGGTTGGAAAAAATATCTGGTTTCAATTGATAGGTCTATACTAGTTTGCCTTTGTTTGCCATATATTACAAATAAACTTCTCATCCTAACACAGTGTTTTATCTATTCTTCAATTAATTACTGTCAGTGACTTTAGTTTTCCTTTTTCCACCATTCAATTTCAATTCTTTGTACCGTTTAATTAACTGTCATCAATTTAGAACTCGGGCAGATGTGCAGTGGATTGTTTCCCTTTTCAGCTTCGAGAGCATGTTAATTATATATCATATTGGCCTGCTGAGCTTTACACAGCCGTACCAAGTCGACCTTCCTTTCCAAGAGGATTTTTATGGGATGAAGGTTTTCATCAACTTATAATCTGGTTAGTGTCTCTTGCAAATAATATCCTTTATGACCACCGCTACTAGCATCATTATCATTCTCTTGTTTGAAATTCAGTTTAAGTTCATATCAGCGTTTTCTTGACTGCACAAGACTTAATGATATTGTTTAGAAACAAATAATCTGTGATATGTAAATATGCTTTATTTGATCTTGTGCACATTAACCAGGCGTTGGGATATCCGTATTTCACTGGATATCATTGGACACTGGCTAGATTTGATGAATGCTGATGGATGGATACCTCGTGAACAAATTCTCGGAGATGAAGCACTGAGGTGTAGTTTGGAACATTTAGTTCAAATTATTGCTGTAAATTTAAGTTTGTAGGTGTTCTACTGAGTTTAGATTCTTCTTCACTTGCAGTCGGGTCCCTGAGGAATATGTTCCTCAGCATCCTACAAATGGAAATCCTCCAACTCTGTTTTTAGCATTAAGAGGTATATGTTTATGTTCCTTTTCTATCTTCCCTTTTTCTACTCTCCCTATACTAGTTATACAATCTCTGTTTCTTTCAAGAAAAAAAAGTTTTTTATTTCAAAAAGAAGGCTACATATATGTTCCCACCATTGAGTTCGAGCTAGCATCAGTTAGGCTTGGTTTTGTTGTGTGTCAATTTTTCTATTTCCTTAAGCTCGAGAAATGATAATTTGCAACTTGCTGCTTGCCTGATTATTTTTTTTTTTTTTTTTTTTTTTTTTTTTTTTTTTTTTTTTTTTTTTTTTTTCACTTCTGTGATAACGTACCCTTGTTAATTGTAACTCTCTTTGCGTGTTCTTGATATAACTTTCGAATGGAATCATACACAAATTTTCTATCTTGATTGATTTTTTATACTTAGCCATATATGTCACGTCATTTTAACTGGTTTCTAGATTTTGTTTTACAAACTGAAAAACTTGTGAGTATAAGCCATGTTTGTACTCATTTCAGTTAATTTCCAACTTTTATTATTAACTAAGAAGCTTTGTGTGATTCAATATTTAATATTTGATAAACAAGTTCTTTTAGTAGCTTGTAACGTTTGACGTTTCTTAAAATGAAACTAGAATTAACATTTTTCAAAACTAGCTTCTAGCTTTTTATACTTATTAATATTTTTATACTCTTTTTTTATATAGAGCATAATTTTGTTATTTTATTTTCTATACCTATTCACGAGACATGATTTTATTATTTTAACTTCTTTTTGGATGACATATTTGTTTTAATGTTTTACTGAATAAAATATTCAAAATGAGATGATTATAATTATATTATTATTTTTATATTTTTATATTATATTATTTATTTTAACTATTATATTATTTAGCATATTTATTTTACTATTTCAGGATTATACTTTAATATATTGATATTGATAGAAATTAGTTGTTTTACTTTTATCATTTTTGTACTATATAGTGTATTTTAAAGCTATTTTTACTTTATTTTAGATATCTTTTGTCCATTTAAAACTACGTTGTTTTTACTTATTTTAAATTTGAATAGAATTCTGATAAAATATAATATAAAATTAATAATAAATAATTAATATGAAAAATAAAAAATATATAACAACTGAAAGTAAAAGAAATATAATTTATCTATAAATAAAGTATTAGAACTTGATCAAAGACTAAAATTAGAAATACCGTTAAAATATACTTATCAATAAGAAATTAAAATTTTTATAAAAAAATATTGTATAAAGATATCTAGTTCGGTCATTTTTACATTTATAACCTACTTTAACTTAAAATTTCACTCAGAATTTATGGGAACTAACACCTCGTCAAGATTTCTATGTGAGAAAAATTAGAAAAAAAAAAACTAAAAAGTTAATTTATCTATAAGTTAATTTGTCAAAATTTCCTTATGTAAATTTTCTAAATTTTTACTTTCAATTATGTATAAATTAGTTTTAACAGATAAAAAATTTATTTTTTTCTTTTTATTTTTTCTCTAAGAAATAGTTATAGAGAATTTCATCCAAAGACAACTTTTTAATTTAATAAACTAGCTTAAACCATTTCAGCTACTAGCTACGATCAGTTTCAACTTCTAACGTTCGAGCTAGGTTTGCTAAAGAGAGCCTTAGGTGTTTGTGAGTAATAACTTAGGAGACCGTTTGACAATTTACATTGAGTACATGATATCAATTAATATTCCTTTAGGTCGGAAATATGGTTAACAGTAGTTGGCGATGTGATTACTTGTTGAAAATGTTGATGCTGCTGAAAAGTGGAAACTTTTTTATGCTTTATAAATCATATGCAGCACGAAGATTTAACAGAAGTATGTGAAATTTATCGCCCCCTCTTTTACACAGTTCGTAGCAGGGGACATGATTTCTTTTTATTTATTTCTGTAAGTGATTTTTTGTAGATATGATAAATGGCTTGAAGAATAATGAGTTTACTGAAATGGATAAAACTGACATTTCTGTATTCCTGGAGCGTACCTTTGTTCGATTAGAAGCATGGTTCCAATGGTTCAATACAACTCAATCAGGTCTGCTCCATAATGCAAGTGTGGTCTGATTGTGGGCTGGAAATAGATTGTTTCTTTCTGAACTCCCATCCCCTTTTATTATTATCAGGGAAACAGATGAGCAGCTACTATTGGCATGGACGGGACAACAGGACTATATATGAATTAAATCCCAAGGTTCTACATGCATTCTTTTCGCTGTGCACTTCTGTACAATTTGAATCCAAACTATATAGATAGCTCAGCAGTTAACTTGACCAAAACTACTGGCATGCTTCAAATAGAAGCATTGCTTAATACAGTCATCGGTGTTTGCGTCGGTTGATTATGAGAATGTGTTTCCTGTCGGTAATGAAGACACATGAACATAACAAATATTATTTCTGGCATTTCCAGACACTGTCCTCTGGATTTGATGATTATCCACGTGCTTCACACCCAACTGCAGACGAACGCCATGTGGATCTTAGATGCTGGATGTTACTTGCAGCAGACTGTTTGCATTCCATTGAAGAGTTTTTGGCTAAGGAAACTAAACCTGGCACGGTATAAATTTGAAAAATAAATTCAACAATATTGTAATAATGCATTGTGAATTTTAGATATCAAGTAGTGTAAATGTACGCAGCAGAAAGTTAAATCACCTAAATTGATTTATTTATTGAATGAAATGATGCAGAATTATGGTTCCACTTCTCAATTGCTATCAGATGTCGAGTTACTGAACCAGGTGTTTTACCTTTTCTCCCTCTCTCCTTTGCTTCTGAGTTGTTCAATTCTTTGTTGTTTGTTGGTGATGCAGTAGTTGAATATGAGCAAATAGAGTGAAGATAAAGAGGAGAGAGAAACTGAGGGAGAGAAAGAGGGAAGAGAACAGTGTATGCTTCTATAGAATAACTAGAATTAGAAATAACCTGGAATAGAAAACCTTTTTATTTCCTTATTATTTATTTATTGGGCTTTTCTACAAAAGTGGAAGATCAAGTGTTCCAATTTGATCAACAAGGCTTTGCCTGACTTTTCTGTACAATATAGAGAATATAAATGAGTCTCATCTGAGTAGTCTTCATTTGGGCCTTCTTCGAGCTCATTATTAAATTTATTAGGGTGTGAACTTCTTAAGGACCCATGCTGCGCTTACATGCATTAACCCTTCAACTATGAACACTGCATGTACGTTGAATCTTTTTTCATTCTCCTTTAGCAATTTATTTCCAACTTCGATTCACGAATATGATTCGGGTAATAGATGCAGTTTGTTGTAAAAAAAAATCTGTTTTTTCTTTCCCTTTTAAATGTTCTTTAAGAAAAGAAATCGAAAGAGAACTATGCAATTGATTTGCATCAAATGTTTGGCTAGTGACACTGCAATCAATTGTGCTAGCATAATTGTGTCCATGCCTAATTTGTGATTGATGACCATGCAGATGCATTTTGATGATGCATATGGAGCTTATTTTGATTTTGGGAATCATACAGAAAAGGTACACTGTCTAGTTGTTTACGTTCAGTATTAGTATGCATGGAGATACTCTTCACGTGCTTAACCATACTAGGTTCAACTTAAATGGAAAGATGTGGAGATAGGACACAACCATGCTGAACGCAAACTTGTCAGAGATGTTTTAGAGAGGCCTGTATTGAGATTGGTTCCTCACATTGGTTATGTTAGCCTATTCCCATTCATGGGGATGATCATTCCATCTGTAAGTAATGAGCATATCATCAATGTCATGAATTTTTTATGCCAAGAATTTTGAAGTTATGCCTTGCTTGACTGACTTCGGAATTAGAAGCATATTTTATCATGACCATCTCATTCAGGGATCATGGATTCTGGAAAAGCAGCTTGAACTAATTTCAAATCACAGCCTCTTTTGGACTGACTATGGACTACGATCACTTGCCACGACAAGGTCTACAAGTTATGCTAAAAATGCATCTTTAGTGGATTTGGTTGAGTGATCTTATTCAGCATATGTATAGTTAACCGAAAGCTAATTGTTTCTCACAGCTCCTTGTATATGAAATTCAACTCCGAGACTGAGGGCCCATACTGGAGAGGTCAAATTTGGATAAACATGAATTACAGAATTCTTTCTGCGCTCCACCATTACTCCAGAGGTAATATGAACAGGCCTAGGCAAAATATCTGCAAATATTTCACTTCATTCACACCTTTTTATGAATTGTGTAGAGAATGGACCATATCAGGACAGAGCCAAAGCTATCTACAAAGAATTGAGAAGCAATTTAATTAGGTATTGTCTGATTTCGTTTTGTACCATTGTAATCTTGTTTAAAGATATCGGTTGGTTTTGAAAACTAATTTCTATCTTACTGCAGGAATATAGTACGCAATTATCAAGAGACTGGATTTTTATGGGAACAGTATGATCAAAATAGCGGTGAGGGAAAAGGTTCGCATCCTTTTACTGGCTGGACATCTCTTGTTGTATTAATCATGGGGGAAGAATATGGCAGAGTTTAGGATAACCACAATGCTATCATACTGCAACAAAGTATAATAACCCTCCACCAATTCCCTTGGTGAGTAATAAATAATGTAGCCATCATATATGATTAGAACATGCACAGCCCTCTGGATATGGGGCATCACAAGCTCTACAATAATATCAACATATGGTCCAATCTTTGTTCCAATCGCAAGCTTGGCAAATTTATTCCAGGTATAAATATAGTATGCATACATGTAAAGAATTACGTTAATGTTTCAAATTATGTGATGCCAACAAAAAAATTTGATTAATGTGATATATACATGTTCATGAACTTTTGAAGTGCAAAAATTCTTCATGCCTCTGCATGGAGAGTAATCTTTCTTATTAGCTATTTTGATCTATCGACAAAAAAAAGGACACAATCTCTTAAAACATTTTGGTACTCATCGTCTATAAAAAAAATCCAAAAAAGACAATTGTATTTCCAAAATATAACTCCTAGTTCACTTTTATAATCTTTTGAAGAAAACTAATTTTATATTTTATTTCTAAATATATAATAATATTTGTTATTTTCTCACAAATCAATCATAAGTCACACTAACAACATTTTTTTATTTTCTATTGTTAATAAATTAAATAGAAAATTACAATATATATATATATATATATATATATATATATATATATATATATAACATTACTTTGTTATTTTTGTTGCTAACACATTTGTTTTTGTTTTTGTAAATTTAAGATCTTTAGTCATTTCTTTTAAGATTAAACGTATATTAATATTAAATTTTTTAATAAATATATTATAATTATTAAAGACCAAACATGTTACTCAGTTATCTTATTCATTAAGAGAGTTCAAATAAAATTAATAATTAAATTTTTTGTATTAAGACTTATTTTTTTATTCAAATTTTTGAGCGGTTTGAAACTATTATTCTATCGAAACATTTTGAAATGGTATTTAGAATTGAGTTGAAAAAAATTAGTTGCTTGTGCATCTAAATGGTGTTTAAGAATAAAATTAATATTTTTTTCAAAATTTATAATTAAATTTAAATTTAGTATTCAAATTATTATAGAATATTTAAATGTGATTAATTAATTTTATATCATATTTTAAGGTTTAAAATTTATTTATAATGAAAATTATTCAAATTATTGATGAGTATCTCAAATATAATTTCTCCATGTCAAGATTGATATGTTCAAGTATCTCAACAGCCTAGTTCCTAAAAAGCTACATATGGAGGAGCAATTTCAAGTTGAAGGACAAGAAACAAAAAGAGAAAAACGTCATAGAATACATTGAAGAATTAGAGTATTTACTACTAAGTGTCTATTGTCAATTTTGAAACCATTGTGTAATTCTTCACCATTGTGAAGTAAACCCTTGTAAACTTTCATTGCTATCTCTTTTGGAAGTGTTTCTTTCAGTCTTGAACGGTCTTGATCTCATGGGGAGATTGAAACTAGTATAACCTGGAGATGTTTGTGTACTTGTTATAATTTGGAGAGGTCTGTATACTCGTTGTAACCGTTTATGATATAAGTGGACCTTGTTGAACGATTTATTCAAGGGAAAACTGGACATAGCCCAAGAGATTAGGGTGAACCAGTATAAAACTATGTATTCTTATATTGAACAATCTTGCTTGATGATTTCTATATTTATACTGAATTGAGTTCAGACTTCATTCAACCCCCTTTTCGTTGGAGTCAGCTGTTCCTACAAAATAATTATTTTGAACGTAACAGACAATAAAGTCTTCATGAACACATATAACAAACACACACATTGATCTAACGTATTAGGAGTGTCTAAATTCAATCTCAATAATTTTAAAAACATTTTTCTCACGTTAATTAAAGTTTTTTTAACCTCATGTGATAATATTAAATAATTTATTAGAATGTATTGATTAATGTTTTCTTGAAAGTTTTTGAGACAAAGCATGCTTTGATTATGATACTTAATGCATTTCAAAAGTATGTTTGGATCTTATTCAAATGAAGTAAATCATTGATTAAATAACTTTCAATGTTCAAACATTATACAAATTTAGAAAGTTTTTGAAAAAACATATTAATAGTGGAATTTCTGGATTAAAAAGTTTTTATAATTCTAAAATTTAAAAAATATAGTTTAGAGATACTAAGTGTTCAAATGGTGATTGATCCAAATAGTTTAATTCAAATTACTGCCAATCATATTCAAAGTGTTTCTAGAAAAGTTTACAATTCTTAAAACACGTAAAAAGATGTCAAAGCCAATGTTTCCTATTTTGGAGCTAATAATATTTTTCACGAAGATCACAAAAAACAAAGCAGACAAAAAGTATGAATTTCTAATTTGAAAATAGAGATCATAATAAAATATAAGACAGAGGTTGAAGGGAGGAGGATTTGTGAGGTGAGAAAAAGAAGATTTCTTAGATTGCAACTAATACATAGGTAACACAAAGGATAATGCCAGGACAATGAAAAAAAAAAAAAATGTTGTAAAGAAAAATGCTCACAAATTACCAGGGTCGTGAGCTGAGGAAGCTTTCTACATTAGTCTCCCGAGGTGAAAAGTAGCATTTCATGTCAGAGTATTAGAGAACCAACATATGAAAATTGTTAATAATTATAAGTTTTTCACCACATTTTATTCGGTATATGTTTCTTTTTCTATAACCAAAATAAATTGTTATAGCATAATCATTATTTTGTAGTAATGTTTAATCATTATTTTGTCGTAATGTTTCAAATTTAAATAATATGAGAACTCTCATACATTGCTAAAATTTCAATTCTTTTTTATATAAAAACTCTCATAAATTTCTAAAATTTGAATTTTTTTAAATTTTATATTTAATACATATTTCAGTATTAAACATTTTATTTTATTTTTATAAAAAGTAAATTATTCTCTACAAATTTTCTATTCAAACATACTAGCTTTCTCTTAACAAATATTATTTCTAGGCTCTTTTTCTAGTCTACAATTTTTTTAGTTGGATCCTTTATTTAACTATTTCTATCTTTACAACTATCAATATATATATAAGTTTCTCTATTTTCTTGAAACATTTGAGCTTTTACATTAACAGAAACAAGATTATGAAATAGATTTTAGAATATTTTAGAAAATTTATTTGGTGATAAATTTTATTGTGTACTGTCATGGAATGAATAGTTCAAAATATTTTTTTTTTCTGAACTACACATTTTTTTCAAGGTATTTAAGAATCTTCACCACGAAATATATTTGTCCTGAATTGGAGAATGTATAATCCAATTTTTTAATATATTCAAGATGACATCTTTTCATAAGTGTAAGAATTCTAATAAGGAGGTGCAGGAAGTAATTACGAGTGACAAAAACAATTGTCCAGGAAGATAATCTCCGAAACAAGTTGAACTCGGGTCAGGTTACTCCAAATTTTAGAGTACTTCTTCCTGTACTTTCATTTTTTTCTTCCTGCACCCTATAATTTGAGTAATATTAAAATATTCTTTTAAATTTTGTATTATGGATTATAAATTCTAAATAAATTTTTTTGTATTCTAAATTTTGGAATACAAAAATTTTATTGTAGATTATACAATAAAGAAGGTGAAGAGGGATGTAGCTGAGAAGATAGAAAAATGAAGAGTGTAAAATTATATTTTTACTTTTTCAATGGAGGTGCAGAAAGAAAGTACGGTGGTACAGAAAAAAGCACTCCAAATTTGAGCCCAATCAAAAACTCCACGGCCATGTCCATTAGCGGTCAAGTCCTCTTCCTTCTGAACTCCACTACTACGATACACCGGCGAAATCACCTAGTCGTACCGTAACATTCCCTCCATTTGAACTCCAAAACCCGGAGCATGCGGTAGCATGAATCTCTGATACGCCGAAAATGACCGGAAGTGGAAGAACCGCCGTTAGGAGCAGAGCGAAATCCCTCTCTGATGCCGATTCTCGTCGAGAAAGGAGACCTCTGTTGAATCGCCCCAGAGAGCGAAGCAAATACGGAAGCTCCATTCCGGTATTCAATACTGCCAATCTCAAAGTGGTGCTCGGTATATGCTTCGTTGGATTCTTCACCATCTTCTTTATGATCCGCCACCTGATGAATTCCGCCACGGAACCGAAGCTTCCTCGCGCGGTTACGCCATTTCCCGCGCCAAAAATAATGGACCTTCCTCAGGTCAACTATCCACTCCTTTGTTTTTGTTGTTTTTGTTTCTTTTTTTTAATTTTTAGAATTTTGATGATTTTGGCGTACACGAAGATAGTAGAATGGCTTGGTTTTGTGGCAGTTTCGAGGCGAGCACAAGGAGAGTTTGTATTGGGGAACTTATCGGCCTCACACGTATCTTGGTATTCGTGCCAGGTATGAACTTAACATCGTTTAAACACAATTCATGCGTATTTATTTTGGAATAAGTATGTGCTTGAGGTGTTTTTTTTATTATTGAACAGTGAAAACACTATGTGTATGCAGACTCTTTTCTTTGTTTTATTTGCGCAGAAATGGAGTTATATTTGGTAGTTAAGGCTTGTAGTGTTTAATGTGTGCAGTCTGAATATATGTCGAGTTGTATATAATTCGAATGATTTATGCCTGGACATTGTCCATTACACAGAAAATGTTGTGCCAATTTTTGGCTTACATTGTGTTCAGGATGTCAGAATCCGCACCATTTGATTTAGAAAGTAAGCATTCTCAATTTTTTGTGTGGTTGGTGGTGGTGTTTCTACTTCAGGACTCCGAAGTCTTTGATTGCTGGATTGATGTGGATTGGTGTGAAGGATGGCAGATATCACCTGCGGCATGTTTGCAGACATGAGGATGACCTAAGTACTTATGGTTGGACAAAGCACAATGGACGTGATTTTGGACATCAAGTACTGGTTGACCATGGCATGATCTTGACTACCAGTTTTTTAAAATCAAAAGCCGAAGGCAGTGGTTATGGAGGGGATTGGGCGGTTCGAATTAATGTGGATATTGACAAGTGAGTGATGTTATCAACTTCAAATCGCTTATCATGTGTTTTGCTGCAGAACAATTTTGTTTGTAGTTTTTCTTACTTGTAACTGTTAGTTTGACTTATTTCCTGAATTAACTATAACACATAATCCAAAGACCTAATAAGTAGTAACTTGGTTCTTAATTTTATTGCTGAAGTTTTGTGTTCCCTGTTTTAGTCTCTGCATCTCTTGTATTGCTTTATTTAGTGACTTTTATCTATTGAGTGATTTTGTTCTTTTGGTCCAACCTCAGATCTATATGGAATGAGGAATTTGGGAGAGGTGCTCAGCTCTTCTTCTATTTGGCTGATGAAGCTGGTAATGCTCTAGATGTAAGTAGACAAAACTTGAACATTCATGAGGATTCTTTGCTTACAACTGGCACTCGGGAAGATATTGGAGATTGGCAGCTACATTTAAAATCAATGGTAATGATGGGAATTAGTGTGATAATTGAGTTTCAAGATTCTGTAACTTGTATTACCATTGGATATTTGTGGTTGACTGCTTGTGATTTACTTACGCATCCTCAAAGAAGCACTCAAATTCCTGTTTTTGCTTCTTTCAAACAGTTTAAAAAATATTTTAACCTGTTATTTGTTTTCAAATGCTTTATAATTTTCAGGATGACTTGGAACTGCATTATTCAGGATTTCACACACCTCACTTTCACAATTTGTCTGATCTTGTTGAGCAAAATCTTGCATCACAAGTAGGTTATGGTATTTCAGTTCAAATTATTCAATTATATACTTTTTTGTGTAATGCAAGAATGTGGTTATGGATTTTTTTTTCGGTTTTCCCTTGATATCTTTGTTCATGTACATGTTTTAGTAGATACGTAAGCATGCAAAGCTGCAGCTATCTGACTCGATAGAAGATGCTCCAAATGTGTTAGTTTTTCAGGTAAATAGACCATGTACACTTTCTACTGCCTGTTTAACATTTTTAAGGTTTAATTTGAGTCTCTCTTTCTCTGTCTCACCCCCACTCTAACATATTTCTAACTACTATTGAAAACATCTTTCCCTATTGTTTGCACTTAATTTTATGTTTGTGCTTCAGATTATTGGTGGATTTCCTTTCACAACAGATATTGTACTAATCACTGGAACTGATTTAGAAAGTTCTCGAGAAGAAGAGCGTGTCATTATGCTTACAGGTTTTACTAAACTTCTTTATAGTCTGCAAAATCTGGCATGTATATTTGTGTGCATTTATGAAAAAGGAGAAAAATCCAGATCTTTACATTGTTGTAGGAGTTGGTCATTGCTTTGGAAACCTGCTTCTCATGTTGATGGACATTGTTGGGGTTGTTTATAGAATAATGTGGCTAATTGTATCAGTTAATGTATGCTGAAATTTGGAAGACATGTCTACTTTACTTTAAAAGGCTTTTGATTTGTGTTGTAGGCTGTTTTCTTGTTTAAATGTTATGTAATTTAAAGTGGACTAGGGTACTCTTTACTAAATTTGTAGAATATTTTATTCTAATTGACATCAACATGGTAGTGTGTAATTTCTTTGTTATTCTGCTCAATGTCAGGTATGTCACTTTCCAATCAACTGAAATATAAAGAACAGGAATTTGACGAAAAGTTTGAGAAAATTTTCAATTTGGCCGAGAAGGTACTAGTTTTTTTTCTTCATTATTTGTTTTTTTCTTATTCTCTCAAATTCAAATTTTTTAGTGCCCATTTTAAAAAATTTATTTACAGCTTTTGACTTATCTTACGAAATAAGCACTTGTGTTTTGGGAAGCTTGTGAAAATAACTTATCTTGATAACCTATTTTTAGCTTATTTTAATATGCTCTCCAGAATATTATGAAAGCAACCTTACAATATATATGAAAACAGTTTAAATCTATTTCCTCTACATAATTGTTTTTAAATACTTATTAAATAAGCCCTTAATTGAGTTTGTTTTGCCAAATGACCCTTTTTATGTGTGTTCTGAATCTCCCAAATTTCATTTGATTGAGTACATTGGTTTGGAAACATATCCTTTAGAGAAATAAATTCTCTAACCTTAAAGTGGATTTCCAGGTAGATTCTGAATCCATATCTGTTGGTAAGGCAGCCATTGGAAACTTATTAGGTGGAATCGGCTACTTCTATGGCCAGTCAAAAATTGCTCTTTCAAGAATCCTAAATGTAAGTTACTTTAACTTTTTATTAGTTCTTAACTTATCAAAATGTATGCCCTCCCTCAATAGTGTTAAGTTGACATGTGATTATCATAAATGTGGAAGTTGTGTTTCATATGTTTTATTTTTTGTTGGTTAAGAGGAAATTTTAAAGATTAGAGAAAAAGAAGTAGAAGAGCCGAGGATTGCTAGCCAACAAAAAAAAATTCTGGCTAAATTAAATTCTTCATTTGCGTCCATAAATGAATTAATGCTTACTGAAAACCTAGACAAACTAATTAACTAGAAACTCATGCTGCTTATCATCAAAGAATTTACTTGGAAGCTGGTATTATCTGAACACTGTTAGGTTGCTAAAAAGAGTGAACTGTTTTATTGTAAAGGCAGCATAAAAATATTGTCTTCGAAATTTCTGGCATATGTCTCTAACCGTAAGCACGTATTACAGTACATTGTACTATGCCAAGTGGCCTTGTCCTTCTTATCTAATCCCCTAGAATGCTCAAGTTGGATTACATGTTCCAAGTTCTTGTACAAATTCACGATTCACCTATACTATGAAAGATTTAATGTTAGGAATGAATTTGGGGAGCATAAAAAATGGGAAAAACCTCTACATGATTTACTCCAATTTATTGTTACATGTCCAAATGAAAGATCTTAACTTAGAGGGGATCTTAGACTTCAAAAGGTAATAAACACATATTTGTTTGAACAACTGGAGATTAGGTAAAGAAATGGATATATCATTTCAAGAGTGGGTGTGAAGTCTAAATCCTTGTCACTATCAATGAATTTAGAATTAGAAGACTTGAACCAATAAGAAATGTCAATCTGAAACCTGTGGAAGTAGTTGATTGGGATAAGAAGGAAAACTGTTTGCTTCTTAAAAAAAAGTAGGGAAAAAAAATGTAATGTGTGATCTTGATAGGCACCAAAGTGGTTGGAGAACCCACCCTCAAAAACTAGCTATTAAGGGGGGAGAACCAAGCACATATACTCCACTGAACATCACATACCACTTGATGTTGCTTTTCATAGTAACCAAGTCCATGTCATAGCATTTGACCCTAAAAGCCAATGTCCTATCAGTTTTCACTCTACAACACTTTACTCAGGGACGCTTCATTCAACTTCCTCATTGGTCAGAACGTGATGTAGGTAGGCTTTATGAGACATCCACAACCAGCTTTCATACCAATTCATAATCACCCAAATGTTCAGGGCACCTGCCATCAAAACTAGCTATTAAGGGGGAAGAGCCCAACACAAATAATCCACCGGGCATCTCATACTACTCGTTCTGTGAGTCATGCACCCCATAATAACCAAGTCACTATCAAATTCGCTGCCTGAATCCTTACAAATCTGAAAGCAAGAACAATCTCCAAATCTGAAAATAAACCCGAAGAAATGAAAGAAGTATAATTACGTAACATAATATTCAAGGATTGGAGTAGGTTGCATTGACTGTATGCCTCATATTCCCCCATTCTGTTGAACACTATCCTATCCTAGTGTATTGAGAATTTGATTCTAAAGAAACAAGCCACTAAAGCCATTTTACCAGCGCAGGAAAATTCTTTAGCAGAGTCATTGCCTAGTGAGAACCATGTTTTTGTAAAATATCTTCTTGGTATGTTGCCATTCTCTGGTTCATTATAAAGTTCTTGGTATGTTGTGAGTAATTTGTCTATCATTTTAGGGTGGCAAATAAACCCAGTGTCGATTAATAGGTTTGTATTAATTTTCTCTTTGCCTCTTTTCATCTTAAATTTCTCCCCCTATAGTACTCTTTAATTAATTGTGGTCAGTTACTTTTGCTTTTCCTTTTACACTTTTATGTTGTACTTTTAAACTAGCTGTCAAGAACTTAGAACTTGGATAGATATCTAATGGGTTGTTTTCCTTTGCAGCATAGAGAAGATGTCAATTATATATCATATTGGCCTACTGAGCTTTACACAGCTGTACCAAGTCGATCATTCTTTCCAAGAGGATTTTTATGGGATGAAGGTTTTCATCAACTTATAATCTGGTTAGTTTTTTTTTTTTTTTTTTTTTTTTAACTAAAATCCTTCTTGACCGTCACCCTCATTTTTATTATTTTCTTGTTTGAAATTCTTCTTAAGTGCTGATAATGCTGTATATTTTCTTGATTGCACAAGACTTACTTGTATTAATTAACAACAAATTACTTGTGATCTAAAAATATGCTTTATTTTCACTTGTTCACATCAAACAGGCGTTGGGATATTCATATCTCATTGGATATCATTGGACATTGGTTAGATTTGATGAATGTAGATGGATGGATACCACGTGAGCAAATTCTGGGTGCTGAAGCACTGAGGTGTAGTAGTACGAAACATTTGTTCAAATAATTGCTGTATGTATAAAGTTTTGAGCAGTCCTATTGACATACATTCTTCTGTACTTGTAGTCGGGTCCCTGAGGAATTTGTTCCTCAGCATCCAACAAATGGAAACCCTCCAACTCTGTTTTTAGCAATAAATGGTATTTGCTAATGTTCCTTTTCTATTTCCCCCCTGATATATTATCCTGCTTTTCTAGTTATGAGAAAACTTATTTCAAAAAGAAAGCCTATAAATTGGTTGCCATTATTAAGTTCAAGCCAGCCATAGCTTGAGTCTAAGTTGCATCTGACAGTTTTCCCCTTTCGTTGAGGGGTGATAGTTAATGACTTTCTACTGGATTGATTTGTGTCCTTTCGTGTAAACATATCTGTGTAACTTTTTTAACTTTCCTAATTTAAATTTCACATCATTTATAACTGATTTGGATTTGATGATACTTGAGATGTTTCTGGGTAATAAATTTATGGAGTTAGTTTGATATTTTATTTGTAGTATATATTATATCGCTTGAAAATGATTATTTTATTGAATTGATTGATTTGAAATAGTACATCAGCCTCTATATATATTACGACATTCTAACCCTAAAGTATTGATTATGAAGAGATTTCTAGAATGTTCTAACATTTTAAGTTTACACTTAATATCCTACTAACAACACTCCCCCTGAAACCAGTGAATGAATATCTATCATTCCCAATATGCATGTGAATCATGAAATCGTTCTGTGGGATGATGACCTTTTGTAAACAGATCTACTAACGGAAGCCCAAATGGTGCATAAGAAGTAGTGCAAGATTGGAGATGAGAGGTACCCATTTGTCTACTGATACTACCCTTATTTCCCAGGTTGTCCTCCCTGTTCCTTAACAGTTCCATTCATCCTCTTCAGACAAGATCCTAAAAACACAATGAGTGAGAAAGAAGGTTCCAAAATAGTTAGGGTCATAAGTTTTTGAATGTAAATACGGTTATTAGAAAGTTTTGGAACATAAATAACATCTTTGAGGCTGAGGGCAAAAGAGAAATATTATCACATCCAACTATTGGGATACATGTCCCATTGACTGCATTATGAATGAGAGGTTACCAGAAAGAGAAACCCATGATGTTAAAAGATATGAATGAGAGGTCATGTGGTCGCACTAGAGTCTGGAACCCAAGAGTCCTCACATAAAGTTTTAGAAACACTGAAAGAGGAATTGAAGTTCTTACCAGTCATGGTTAGAGAGCAAGAGCAAGTATTGGAAGGTGGCTTACTGACAGACTCCATAGGAGATTTTAGATGTTTAATTTCATTATGTAGTGCATGCTGTTAGAGATCGATTTCCAGAAGGACTTCAAGTGTATAAAAGAAGAAAGTTTAGGGGCAAAATGGGAATAGGCAGTGAATCAAATTAAACTGATTCAGAAAATTAAGGAGACTGTTAATTAGATATT
>Ga0209700_100053_pt1 | contig 150880 bp, 70 predicted proteins | sample SiratroredBW_FD_187528 | JGI IMG/M metagenome (GOLD analysis project Ga0209700, IMG submission 187528) | Root nodule microbial communities of legume samples collected from California, USA - Siratro red BW (SPAdes) (version 2) | ecosystem: Host-associated > Plants > Roots > Nodule | place: USA... | reverse complement strand
AAAGCCCAGGCTTTAAACCTGGCACTGACACCATTCAATTACCTTATTTTCAAACATAAACTTTCAAAAATACAAATCAAAACAACCAACAATCTTATCATCAAAGAACTACGTAACCCTGATTCTCCACTCTTAAATGGAGATACGTAGGAGTAAGGTCAAACCTTGTCGGGCTCCCTAAAACCAAAAAAAATATATTTTGTTTGTTTTATTTTAATCCCTTTCTTGGGAAAATAAATATTTTAAATAATCACACTCAGATTACTTATTTAATTAAAGGTACCGTCTTAGGACGGGCGTTGTGGGGGTGCTAACACCTTCCCCACACGTAACCGACTCCCAAACTCTAAATCCGGTTTTGTGAACTTGCCTTATCTTGTTTTTGGTTTTCCATAGTTTTTCCTAAAAAACTATGGTGGCGACTCCTCTGTTTTGAAAATTAAAAAAAAAACTATATATTTTTGTTCACCGTCCCCGTCGTGACCCCGGTTGCGACAATTATCATTATTTTTTCTACTTTTCAAAAAATAAACAAATTATCTAATTACTATTTTAGAACATTAACCAAATAGAGCCTATAAAATAAAAAGGATGAGCATAACAATTCAAAAAGAAAATGCATCAATTATTAGACAATCAGCATTTAATTGAAAATCATCAGCATTTAATCGCTATTAAGCAAAAAATCGTTTGCAATTAATCAGAATAATAATGAGATCAACTATTCAAAAATTAATCATGAGCATAACAATTAAAAAAAATGCATCAATTATTAGACAATCAACATTTATTTTCAATTAATTTTCGTATCATTAATGGGCATTAGAAAAGGCAAGCAAAGAGAGGATATGACATGGCAACACTTTAATGAGAATTTTATTTTTATTATTATTATTTTTTTAACAAATTTTTAATAGATTGATTTTCTTTACTTTTTTTTTCTTTTCTTACGAATTTTATTTTAACTTTATTCATAAAATAGAATGGAACCAAAACTCTTTTTTTTATTTAAATAATAACACACATTTTTATTTTAATTTTATTTGTCCGGACGAAATTGGTTGTTGACACATAGCCTTTCCTATTGGCCCCAGCCTTATGAAAACCTAAAAAGTGTTCTTTTTGTCAAATTATGGTGTACACAATTCACACCAAACTAGTTATCACACACTTTTCATATTTGATTGGCAACATTGCACATAAAAAAACAAAATGGCTCACACTTTCAACATTGGAATTACAGAAAACACACATGGACTCTCAATAGGAATTTCTACTCTATGAAGTTTGTATCTAGTTGGCAATTTAATATGAGAAACTTTCCAACCACACATCTAAGAGTAGGGTGAGCTCTTTACTTACTATAACATTCAGAATACCTCTTCATTGTCATCAGAGTTTAGCATTCTCTATCTTACTATAGGCAACCTTCAACGTGTATTCTTTTACATACCTTGTATTTATCCTTTATGGTTTCCTTTGAAAATGACATTTCCTCCTTTTCTTTTAGTCAAATCTAGGAACATAGAATGCAAGACCCCTAGCTAAGGGACCAACCACTACGACAATGTCAGGGAAGATACAAGAAGATTGAGCCTCAACTAATCTCAGTAGGATCAAGCTATTATCATCATGGATCTAGCCCTAGCCTATGACATATTGTATAGAGTAGAGTATGATAGTTTTGGACCTTGTATTTGGGCCAAGTAGTGTAGCATATTTAGGCAAGTAGTATAGGATTTTGGGCTTGTATTTAGGCCGTGAGTATATTAACGTTAGAAGAGTCTAACTAGGTTTCTAACTGAGTTCCCACAAACCCAAGAGAAACCCTAAGCCGACATTTACACATGGAAGAGTTCATGCTTCTTGCATTTTAAGCACATGATGTGGGAAGCGTAAGTGGACAAGTGACAAAATAGATTTTGTAAATATTTTAAAATAGATTTTAATAATTTAATTAATGTTATTTATTTATCATTTGTATTTAAATTAAATATTAAATAACCTGACATACATATTTGATTTAAAAATAAATTGTTGAAGTAAACATTAACCAAGTATGAACACTCAATTAATTTTGACAAACAAATAATAATGAAAAAGAAATTGATAGGTGTCAAACAAACTATGCATATAATATCCAATAATGAGATTACGTTGAAAATGTTAGCACCAAGAGTTGCTAAAGGATTTGATGAAATCAACAAGTGAATGAAGTTTAAGGAATCATAAAGATTGCAAAGAGAATCATGAAGATGATTGAAGATTTTGGTCCTAGACCTAGGCTTTGTGGGTGTGTGTATGAGTTTTTGCTCTTGATATAAAATCATATGTTGCATGTTTCATAATTCAAGGTAAGCTCCAAAGTTATCTTGGTTAATCAAATTAATCAAAGTTTTTTAATAAAAGTGAAAATTAATAAATTGGTTTTATTTTGGACTTAATAAAGTTTAGTCACAGAGAAATTCAATTGATTGAATAGTTATTACAATCGATTGAAGTTTTAACAGATTTAAAACAATTTTCTTATATAAAGGAGATGCACGTGATTTTCAGATATAGAATTCATTCAGTGTAAACCTTGTAAAATCTCTAGAGAGAAAATCGTGCAAAACACTTTGAGAGCTTTTGACAAATCATTTCTTCTCAAGAGCACTAATCTTGGAGCGTTACTTTGATAGTGAATCTATGTAACAGTGATCTTATGCAGAGCTAAGTGTTTCTACTCTATCCTTGATATCTTTATAATCTATCTTGAGTATAATCACTGTTTGGTTTGGTTTATTCATTGAACTTTCGTGTACTGTTAAGTTGTTGTTACATATTACATAGGGTGTGTGATTGTAACTAGATAGTACAGTAGGTCCTGTACTAGTTGAATTGCTACTGTAGAGTTTAGTAGGCAGGTTACTGTTGGGAGCAGGGTTTGCTTGCGGGGTGCAAGTGTTGTATTGTGTGAGACTGATCTTTGCGATCTTTTTAGTGAAAATCTTTTGTAGTTTGCAAAGGATTGGACGTAGCCCTTGAGAAGGGTGAATCAGGATAAAATCTTGTGTTCTTGATCTTTCTTTCTCTCTTCTTGAACACTTCTTGTTCTGTTCTAGCTTGTGCAATTAATTGTCTTTCGCGTATAACTGATTGTTATTATCTTCTGGTGTTATATTTGAGTCTTGATTGAAACTATTTTATACATATCCAGTTGTTTGTATTACTTCTTGATTTTGTATCTGTCAGGTTAACTGTGTTTACTGTATATTTGGTTGTGTTTATGGAAAAATTATTTTTTCTTAAAACATTTGGTATTTCTTAAATTTGGTTTTAATCTATACTGATTCTTTTATAACTGAAAAAATCATCTGTTTTGAATATACTGTTTACTCAACTATTTTATGAGTTTTTTGAAAACGGTTATGGTTTCAGTTTATTATTTCTGCATCTGATTGAATTTCTATTATATCTTGTTTCAGTTGATTGTTTCTGTTCTGGAATCTATTGAATGTTTAATGTATTTCATAATAATTATTTTTCAATAGTTTTGATAAAGAATTTCCATCCAATTTTGAAAATTGACAACTATTTGCGAAAACTTTCTAAGTTCAATTCACCCCCTCTTGAACTCAACCTGAACTTATTTTACAGAAAATTTTTGTAAATATTTTAAAATAGATTTTAATAATTTAATTTAATGTTATTTATTTATCATTTATATTTAAATTAAATATTAAATAACCTGACATACATATTTTATTTAAAAATAAATTGTTGAAGTAAACTTTAACCAAGTATGAACACTCAATTAATTTGGACAAACAAATAATAATGTAAAAGAAATTGATAGGTGTCAAACAAATTATGCATATAATATCCAATAATGAGATTACATTGAAAATTTTTATAAATATTTTAAAATAGATTTTAATAATTTAATTTAATGTTATTTATTTATCATTTATATTTAAATTAAATATTAAATAACTTGACATACATATTTGATTTAAAAATAAATTGTTGAAGTAAACATTAACCAAGTATGAACACTCAATTAATTTGGACAAACAAATAATAATGTAAAAGAAATTGATAGGTATCAAACAAATTATGCATATAATATTCAATAATGAGATTACGTTGAAAATTTTTGTAAATATTTTAAAACATATTTTAATAATTTAATTTAATGTTATTTATTTATCATTTGTATTTAAATTAAATATTAAATAACCTGACATACATATTTGATTTAAAAATAAATTGTTGAAGTAAAGATTAACCAAGTATGAATACTCAATTAATTTGGACAAAGAAATAATAATATAAAAGAAATTGATAGATGTCAAACAAATTATACATATAATATCTAATAATGAGATTAAAAGGGATCATTTTTAAGCATAATAAGTTTCACGACGGGTGTTACAAAATGTGAAATGCACTGGAGGTTCAAGAGAATGCGTTCTAACTTAAAAGTGAGTGAGAAAAAAATAAAAAAAAAAAAAATATAAATATATATATATATATATATATATATATATATATAGAGAGAGAGAGAGAGAGAGAGAGAGAGGGAGAGAGGGAGAAACTAATGCCCAATGATGAAAATAAAGGTTATACCAAAATAGGGAAATGACAAAATCATACAAAATTATACTGTCAACCTTTAAAAGTTAATATTTTAAAATTAATTTAATTGAGTTATAGAGTAAAATTTTCTTTTTTATGAGAATATTTTCATGAATTTCATTAAAATTATCATAAGATATTAGTTTAAGGATTATATTAAATTAGAAAATTAAGAAATTTTAATTAATTTAATTGATAGTAATGCATATTCGAGAGTTAATTGTATTTACAATCATGTTGAAGAGCTCCTTTTGTTTTTTATGTACATTTTTATTTTATTCATGCAACCTTGTATTTTGTTAGAGTTGTTTTGCTATAAAATTAATGGAAGAAGGTCAAGATGTGGGTGAATCAAACATCAATACATGTGAATCAAAGTACTAAAATATGTTATGTTTATTTGTGGCACATAACTGTCTTTTTTATACTTTTTACTATTACACTTATTTGAGTGTTACAAGCAGAATTTATTTGAACACGAGAAGAAATCTCTCTATCAATATTTATTGTCTCTATCAATATTTATTGTAATAGTATCTTCACTAATTGAATTAAAAGTTTGGTATAAAGTTGTTGGAATGAAAAATGTAAAGTATTAGTTTAATGATTTGTTCAATTCACAATTAGTTAAAAAAAACAAGTTATATATGGTTAAAATTGTTATGGGTAATATTCATGATATAATATAAGAAATTTAATAAAATAACAAAATGTCAATAAGTGAAATACGAATTTAGTTATCTATATTATACTTCGTTATTAGTTTTCCATATATTTAATTTGAACGTTTCTATGTATGTTAATATTTTAATATTATCTAAATGAATGTTTATACTTATTATATGTTAACGTTCATAAAGTTGTCGTATTTTGGTGAATTTTATAGAAGATATCTTATACTTATATTTTTTTAACACATTTATTAAGTATTTTTTAGAATAGAAAAAAAAAAAAGAATACAATTATAGTAATCTATTGATCATTAATTTTGTATTTTAAAATCAATTCCTCTGGATCTCTAAATTTTTAATTTCAATCACTAAGTCCATGACTAATTTCTTTACTACATCCGTTGTTAATGTACCTTACTAAGTTTTATGTTACTAAAATTAGTCATTAAATGTAAATTACCAAAAATATAAAAATAGGCTAGTGGGTCATTAAACTGATTAGCCATCAAATTAGTTATTTAGTGACTGAAATCTTGTTCATTCTTTATTTATTTTTTTAAGATGTGTGATATTGTTTCATAAAATATTATTCACAAATACAAATAAAAATTCATGCAAAACCTATATGAAAAATGAAGCTGTATAATTTTGAATAATAGATCATTCTTTTTCAATTTTTAAAAATCTCAATTAAATATCCCAAATTGTGTTGCCCTCTCAGAGAATTATGATAATCTTTATTGAATTATGGCATTGACTTTTTTTCTATTTTTAGAAATTAAAATTGAAAACAAAGTTAGTATCTAATATAGAAATTATGAATTGACATTTAACCTTCCTCCTAATCTTATGAATTGATATTCTTTCATCATTTTATGTTATAATGAGTTATTTTATAATATGTTAAATTCAATTCTTTCAAGTAACGATCAAATTTTCCTCATTTTTTTTATACCCGAACAGTTATATATTATTATTTCATATTTTAACTTACCTACTAGTTTGAAAACAGAAATAACATGTGAGCAAAAATAAGTATATTGTGACTTCAAATATTATTTCCACGAAACCGTTCGAAATTTAAGTTAATTAGCATACTTAATCTACTATATTTTTAATTTAATTTAATATTGTTCATATCATCATTCAAAAAAACTTAGTGATGTTCAGTCTTATATTTATTTTTTTGACTTTCATAATATCATAAATATTTTGTCTGAGATATATTATGTAAGAACAATAATAATAAATTAGGGAAAATCATAATAAAAACTAGAAAAAGATTAGATATGAGAAGTTAAAGACATCTTATTAGCCCCATCTTACAAGAATGGCAGTAAGAATTATAAATAAATATAAATTCTTTCAATTTTTTTTCTGTTCTTACATTTAGATAAATAAGTTCTTTATTCAGAAGTAACCTGACAATGATACATTAATAGGTTTACACAGATTACTCATACTCCATTATTGCATTATTGTGTCACAGGGTCCTTTTGAAATTTTAAAGTGGTAACCACAAAATTAGATTTTCCATACATTTCCCAACACACCAATAAGACATTCTTTTCTCATAAATAAGTAATTTCTTTTTTATTCATTTATAATAAGAAAGTATTTTTATCATATTGATTAATGTTTTTTCTTTGATTTTTGTTTCTCCTTTATTATGTGTCTTATCGGTATTTAAAGATGGTAAATAGGTTTTGGTTCAGGAACCTTTATGTTAAAATTTATTGTCAATCCGTTTTCGTAAATTAAAAATAAAATTAAAAGTTGTTTAAAATATTTTTTTATATTATATTATTTAAATTACTGTAAATATATAATAATATTGTAATATAAATTATTAATAATTAAAAATTAAAAATTAAATATTAATTATTAATTATAATAAACTAATTTAGTATGTAAAACTAGTAATTATTTTAATTTATCTGGTTAGAAAATTTAGAAAACATTTACATGATTAGATCTTCTTTTAATATATATATTTTAAAAATAATTGGTAGATTGGCCACCTTTAGGATGTGCAGGTATAAAATATTATATCTTTGAAAAGACAAATTTACCCTTTTAGAAATAATTATTTTCATCTCGTTGTACACAAGACAGAGGGTACATTTGACTTTTTATTCTGTCCTCAATTTGGAACCATACTTGTATGTGTAATAGTCATATACCTTTGATTTGTTGGTTCAGAGAAAGTGACAAGAAAATAAAAGAATGCATGATGTGATTTCTAAAGAATTAGACATTGCATATTTCAGGAATCACATTTCAAAATTATTTCTTCCATAGTCCCATTTTCTCAGAGAAATATTTTTATCAATAATGTTATATTTAGCAAAACTGCTGGATATGTGTTGACATTTTTTAGAATGTTTTTAAAAATTAAAATAATTAAAATAAAATTACAATTCTCTTAAAAATAATTTCTCACATTTGTATTATAATATAACTTACTTGTTCTTTTATGAGTAGGTAAATCATGGTCTTACTGTTTAATATCCTATAACAGTTAATAACACATATTCAGAAATAATTCTTTTAAAATTCACAATATACACAACAATAATACAAAAAAGTCACATAATTACATTTTAATTAATGAAACAACCGCGTTCTCTCAGGACCAGATCAGTGGTAGGTGGTCCTAAAATTTATGAGTTCAGGAGAAAACAGTTTTTATCTTTAAATATTTATATTTTTAAAATATATATTAAATTGAAGATTGGCATCTGTATCTTTAAATAGTTTAGTCACTATATAATTTGAATTTGTTTATTTGTGTTTCTTGTTAAAAAGAAATAAATACTTTAAATATATTTCGAAGATAAATTATATAAAAAAATCATTCATGAATTTATAAATATAATAAAAAATAAGGACTAATATAATGATACTTTCTTTTATTAAGTCATATTTTAATATAAAAACAGAATAAAATAATAATTCCAATTTATTTGTTAAAATAATATTAATAATTCTTTTTAGTTTGGGGACAATGGTACATCTGGAGAAGGTTCAAAACCTGCCTTAGTGTATTAAAAAAAAAAAAAAGGAACTCCTAAAAATTTTGAGCAATCATGTGTGTAAATTTCAGAATTTGCTTTTTAGGAATTAGGAAAAGAAGCAGAGTTAAGTTGGATGTACGTGTGTTGCAAAGTTAAGTATGTGTTGGACACCTAAAAGAAGTTATGGCAAATTCTTTACTTTTTCATATTTTAAAATCCAATATTTATAAAAAGAAATAAAAGTTAATTATAAACTTATATTCTTCTTTTTTCTGCTTTCCTTTTCTCAATTTCATTTCCTTTTGTCACCCTTTTCTTCCTTCCTTACCCTACTATCCTACCCCCACGTACACAAAACAAACAGCACACACTCAATCTCTCTCTCTCTCTCAAGTGTCATTTTCTCACATACTTCACACAAAAGAAACAACAATTCACCTCCCATACCTTGTCATTTCCTCTCTCTCTCTTTGCTCTTTGCACTTTCTTCTAAATCTCAAATCTCTCCTCTGCACAGCAACAAATCAAACACCTTCAGAATATCCATTTACTTACCTTTTTCTTGCAAATCACTAACCACAAACACCCACTAATTCATGTTTCTGAGTTGTACAACAAAGGGAAACTGAGCTAGGTGAAAGAAGAACGTGGAACAAGAAGAAGAAGAGAAGAAGAAGAAGGAACACAAGAAGAGAAGCAGAAGTATTTACACATATTTATCATACACACAGATACATACATAGATAGATAGTTTGTGCTTGACAAGATGGAGCTATTCCCAGCACAGCCAGATTTGTCCTTGCAAATCACCCCTCCCAACACTAAGCCCACATCAAGTAATTGGAAGAGAAGCAAAGAAGAAGAGATGGATTTGGGGTTCTGGAAGAGAGCTTTGGAATCCAAAACAAACTCATCCTTAGTCAAAACAGACCTCTCCCTCTCTAATCCAAGGGCTTCTTCTTCTTCAAACACCAACACCAACAACCCCAACCCCATCCTTATCCACCACTTCCAAAACAACACTAATAATAATAATAATAATAGTGACAACCCCATCCAACAAAACCATTTCTTTCACCACCAAATCCTTAGCCAAGACCTAGGTTTTCTGAGACCCATAAGAGGAATCCCAGTGTACCAAAACCCTCCTTTCTCATTCCCTCATCCACAGCCCCTACTACATGCTCCCTCCAACACACCCACACCTTCAAGCCCTTTCCTTTCCCAAGCCCTCATCAAGTCAAGGTTCCTCTCACGCTTCCCTCCCAAGCGTACCATGAGGGCTCCTCGGATGCGTTGGACCACTACACTCCATGCTCGCTTCGTCCATGTCGTTCAACTTTTGGGTGGCCATGAAAGTAATCATGCTTTCATTATTTCCCTTAATTGCTTTCTTTTTCTCTCCTCTTTATCTACAACTTTGCTTTTCACTTTGTTTTCTCCTCCAAACACACAAAAGAAACAAACTTTGGATCTTCATTTCTTCTAATCTTTGCATTTTCTTTCTAATTGCCTATAGGGGCTACACCCAAATCAGTTCTTGAGCTAATGGATGTAAAGGATCTCACTTTAGCACATGTTAAATCTCACTTGCAGGTAATCTCAAACTTGACTTCTTTTCATTGTTAATCTTTGTATTCACTTTAGTTAAAGTTGGGTACAATTGTTGTTGGGGTTTTAATTTACTCTGGTAATTAATTATTACTTGTATATATAAAAGCCTACATTATATGTTGCAAATTCCAAGGGTTTCCTTACAGAGGGTCTCTCCGATCATTTACTATTTCATCTGTTGCCTCTGCTTCTGCAAGCTACTAATAAACAGCTTTATGCTTAGAAGAATGAACCATCCATGTTGAGAGAGAGAGAGAGTCAGAGAGACGTTTCTATAAACGAGTAAGACAAAAACCTGCAATTCAAAATGAGTAGCAGCGAATCCTAGACTTCAGTCCATAGCTATATGGAAACATTTTAGTATTATTATTATATAAACTGCCAAAGAAAATGGGAAACAAATAATAGCAAGTACAAAACACCATCATTTCTCAATGATCCCTTCCTCAGTTGTGTTTTTTAACCACACCACTTTTAACCATGGTTAGTCACATGCTTCCATGCATTCCTTTCCCAACTTATATCATGTACCTCAAGTCACGGTCCACACCATAAGTATTTTTTAAAAAAAAAAAATTCACAAGTCACGAGATTAATCTTTTCAAAAAGTAAAATATCAATTAAAGATTATATATAATTTCCCTTCTTCAGGTATTGCTTTATCTATATGCTTAAACACATATCACACCTTGTAGGTTTTAATGCTTCTGTACTAGAACTTGTGGGTACTGTATATCAAATTGATTATTAAAACAAGTTTCATATTCTCACACAGGTTTTCAATACTATTGTTATCACTGGTTTGTCTTTCTCTTTTAAGTCATGCAGCTTATTTTTCTCACTTACCTTCTTATCTCTCATTTGAAGTTTCTTCAATGAGAGAACGAAGTCTGATGATGCAGGAAGGTTTTCCAGTGCCTATAAATTAATGTTTTTATGTGAAGTATTATACAATTAAATAATTTTTTGTTTTATATATTTTCTATTTTAAAATATTAATTAATGCAAAAACATTTCCTAAACATGCATGCATGAACTAAATAAATTAAATAATAGCTTCTTTCTTGCGCTAATGATTCACAAATTTTTAAATCAGATGTACCGAACAGTGAAAACTACTGATAGAGCTGCGGCATCATCGGGTTAGTGACCATATATATATTGAACTTGTATTTAGTTTGAAGACTAAGAAAGTCTACTATTATTTTACTATTTTTGGTTACTAACTTTTTTCTCTCACTATTTTTTTCATTTTCTTCTTTAAACTTGAATGAATTAATTAGGGCAATGTGATACTTATGATAATGGCTCTTCTGGAGATACTTCTGAGGACTTCATGATTGATACAAACTCTCCAAGGAGGTCTGATCTATCTATTAGGCAGGCAAGAAGAAGTGTTGATCAAGATAATGAAAATGGTGGCCTTTGGAACAACACGTCAAGGTAATGGCATTATGCTAATTACAATGAATAATATGTTAATATATTAGTAAGTTTTATATGACTTTGGAGTTTTCGGAACTTTTTCTTGTCAATTTTATCCTTCTATTACACTTGCAAGGTTTGAGATTGAGATTTTGGTCAACGTTGCAAAATTAAGCATGTTTACTTGCAAACTTTTTTCTCTATGCAAATGTACTATCGAAAAAGAGCCATCGTGTGCAACATGCAAAAAGACGATTTTTGGATTCAAAATACATGAACATGTTACCAAATGTCAAGTTGTATAAGACCACGATATTGCAGTAAAATTGTGAATACAAACAGTAATTTAGAACTTTAATCACTAAAAGTGTGTTTGTTTCTTCATTTAAAAGCCACTTGAATTGAATGTCAATATATATAGGAGCTTGTCTTCTTAGTTATACAAGTTAAACGTCGACAAAATTAATAAAAAAGAAGTTTCATAATTAGTTAACTTATACGTAACCTAATTTATTATAAAATAGGTATCATGTTATGAAATAAAAAGATGAATAAAAATAAATATAAAAGAAATTTCTCTGTTTTTCTATTTCATTTTCGTATTATTTTGTTTTTTTTATCTCTTTATTTATTTATTTTATAATACAATTTGAATTAGTATGTTTCTTTCCAAAAGTGTTTATAGGGAGTTTTTTTCTGTGAATTTTTTTTTTCAACATATTCATAATTTATTATTACCTATTCCTCCAAACACAATTGCGCATAACATGTTATTTTAAGAGAAAAAAAATAGTTTTCTAGCATTGGGGACTTTTATTATCATCATGTCCAAAATTTCAAGGAATATTTTAGTTTTTTGCATTTACATGGTTGTTAGTACTCGTTATATATTTCATTCTATCTTTAAATAATTCTAATGTAGTCACCGTAATTCATGCATCATGCACGTCTTATTCAGACGAGAATCTCTCTCTTTCGCTTTCTGATTCATACAAACAAACTACTCTCTTTCGCTTTCTGATTCATACAAACAAACTAGGGCGCGAAAAATCAGAAAAGGTGTAAATGATTTGAGTTTGGTATATTGTGTCTGTTCTGAATATGATGGGGTAATAATACACTCTCTCGTAGCAAGTGGGTGAAAAAGGAAGTAAAAAGAATCGCACACACATTAGATTTTGATGATTGCATAAATCCACCTCAGAAAGAGAGATTTGGTGGGGTTCATCCATAAGGGTATTAGATTAGATGGGGTCCTACAACTAGGAAACTTAGTCTTAAAGCCAGTCATAGTTAGAAATCTTGGTGCCAAACAAAGTGATTTTGGGCTTTGAGAGATAGATGCGCTATCACATGGGATGGCTTCAACTTTATTTGAGAGAGCAGAAGAACTATAAATAAGATACTAAAAGATTGCTTTCTTTGCTCAGAACGCTTTTCTTCTTCATGGCATTCAGTAATGGGAAATATTCTTTCCATGTGTTTGTTGTAGCAGGGAAGCTTGGTTGCATGGCAAGCCAAAGGTGGATTCTTCTGGGAACCTGCCTTCTGTTGAGGTGTGTATGATGTTACTCAACACCCCTTTATCTGTCACCAAATGTGTCCTTTTGCTTAGGATTAACTACTGTTTTAAACTAACACATGCATATTGTTGAGCTTGGAATGCATGAAATAATATGTTGAGAATAAAAGAGAACACAATCTATCTTTTTCATTTAGCCATGTTCATTGTGGAGACAAGGAAAGGAATAATTAGAGGCTTTTCAAAAAGTTGCTTTCTTGCTCACAAATTCAACCTCCTGCTAGACCTATCTTTTTCATAGATGCTAATTACAAGGGTAATAAATTGATTTGTGTTGGAAAAAAAAATTAAGCTTTAATTAGTGCCAATATCTGTATTTAACAACACAATACAAACCTAAACCCCTCCCCATTAGACTCAGATAAATGGTTGCATAGTTTCACTATGCGTGAAGAATAGCTGGGTGAAGTCTCTTAAAATATACAGAATGCACGAATAATATATGATGCGTATTTTCGTACTGTGCAAAAAATAAATAATTGCATGCAAATTCTAACAGACTAAGTGAACCCTAGTTCATGTTATTCTGTGATTATTCCAAGCCTTTGATCCTCAACCAATTAGTAATGATGTGCTGCTTATAGCACTTTTCTTATAATTTTTCTGATGTTGGTTTTTTGTTGTATTGAAGGGAATGGATCCAAAGGGCCTAAGCAATGAAATATCAGATGGAAACTCATCCTCAAACACTCCAGAATCAAGTGCCAAGAAGCCAAATTTGGATTTGGAGTTCAGCTTGGGTCGATCACTTTGATGAGTGGTTTTCATCTTGAAATATATAAATCATTGTATGTGTCTAGAATCACAAGAGCTATAGATAGCAGGAATAAGAATCCGGTACCCGCAAAGAAAATCACAGAAAAAGAAAGCTGAAAAGAATAGAAAAGAAAGGATTAAAAAAAGCAAAAGGAGCTAAAGAAAGACAAGGAGACAAGAAAGACAGAAAGCAACAAAGAAGAGGGTGGGAAACAAAAGCATGTCCTTCCAATCAAAGCTCTTTGTGATATTCAAATCACCATATATTAATTTCTCAGAATTTATTATTGTATATTTGCAATCTGACAAAAGAATGTGCAGAAAAGAGAGCTTCAAAAGTATGAAATGATACTTGATAATTGCTACAGAGGACTTTACATTATCAATATTTTAATATTTTTTCCAATGTAGTTGGGTTCCTAATGCCATATATTCAACATGGGCACACTCACAAATATACTTTATACTTTAGCAAGAAAATATATGAACATAGGGAAATGGCTAAAAAAATGGAATAAAGTGACAAAAAGAACACCAGTGTAGTAAAGGTACAAAAGAGACAATAATAAGGTGACATCTTATAAAAGAAAAGCTAAAGGAAAATTATTCCTCATCATTCGAAGATAATTTGGCATTTCCTAGAAAATTGCAAATCATGGGAAAATCATTTGGTTTCTGTACCTAAAATCAAGTAATTAATCTCAATATTTTTTCCATTTCCCTAAGTTTCTTAAATCAACTAAGCCTACTAAATTAATTAGTTTAGTTGACTAATTACTAATAGTTGACTAATTGTTCTACAAGACATGGTAATTCTATGCCGTTCATTGTTTCTCGAGGTGCAACAAAGTCCACAATAATGATTAGTTTGGCATTATTAATTGTACGTACAATGACTATTTCAAGTATTATATATAGGCAACTTTGTCAAAAGTTGATTGCAATGAGCTAGACTAAGTCTTGTTTTTTTTTTTTTCATTAACAATTAATTGATTAAGAATTAATTTATGCTAGTAAACTCCGCAACACATGCTATTCTTTACTTGTTAGTCAGTTTTGAAATACCGTACAAACTATATTCATAGAAAAAAAAGGATAAAAATAAAAGTGATGAAAATTGAGATAGCAATAGAGTGGATAGATTTTTATTTTTCAGTTTTTTTATATATTTATTTTTCTTCACCTACATATTTTAAATTTCTACTTTATTTGTGCAAAACCCATGCGTGCAAAGAGTGGTTATATCAAAAAGCTATTGGAGGGTTCTTCTAATTAGTTGCACAAACATCTTCTTGTAAATTGAGCAAATGGTCGAGGATTTGTGTTACAGAATGGCCATGTACGTAGGGAGACAAAATAAGGAGTACATCTTCCTGCACTTCCAAGTAGTTATTGGACACTTTCAAAATTTGCAAAATGGACAAAAATACTCTTAATTTTGTATTGTACAGACCATTTTGCCCTTACATCCTAATTCTTAAAAACCCTTCTCTTTCGATCTCTCTCACTTTGTCCACTGCGTGCACCACCTCCCAAGTTCTGAGTTGCGATTTGGGTGCCCAATTCATTCCGAAATTGTCGATTACTATTGCTTTTTACAACCATTTGAGGTATGCATCATTTATTGTAAGATTTGTAGTGTATTTGGGAAGATTTTGTAAGGTATTTTCGAGCTGTTTTTGTTGCAGAACCACCCATTCCGCAACGTCTATACGGATCCGTATGCAAGTTGCAAAACTAACCATTCCGCAACTTGCATATGGATCCGTATAGCGTTTCGGAATAGATGGTTCCGCAACACATTTGAATACCTCGTAATGTGTTGCAGAACCACCCATTCCACAACATCTATACGGATCCGTATACAAGTTGCGGAATGGGTGGTTCCATAACTTATTTCAAACTATTTTTTTATATTTAATTTGTTTGATTTTGTTGTTATTGACAGACTCATGGCTAAAACTAGGGGTGTATGTTCTCAAGGAGATCAAAGAGAGAAGCCCACAGCCTTTGTTCGAAGTAAGATTGCCTAAGTGATAACGACAATAACATAAACAACAAACATTAAACAATAACGGCAATAACAATAATAATATAATTACACTAATATTAAACAACAAAACATCTTACTTGTTTGAAGTGAGATTGCCTAAGTGCATAAAGTTGTCTATCCATGCCTTCACAAATTTTGCGGAATCAACCATGTCTTCTTTACATATTCAACAAATAATGGTCATGGCTCACATAGTATTTCAAAATCTTTAACAAAATCCTCAAAGAGACGAACATTTGTTGAATCAATGATATTTCTCCATGCCTCCATAATAGCATCCCATGTCTTTGTCGTATTAACTAGCATTTTACATCTTGCCTCTATAATAGCATTTTACACTAACTATCTCAAGCAACGACAACCTGTACTTATTTGTTTTATAAGTGTTATCCATCAACAAGACAATGTGAAATGCATTCAAGAATTTCACAGAATCAGGATGAGTCTAAAACACATCACTCGCAACCTTCGAAGACATATGACACCTACTCCAGTGAATGTATTGGTCACGCTCAAGCAACGTCATAAGTTGTTGCATTTCTGTTCTTGGGCCTCTAACTGATCTATTATAAGTATATCTAGCATTATACAACTGCTTGATTGTGGTCACATTATGGGCATTTTTCTCCTTCAAGGTTAGTGAGATGTTTGCCGACTTAACTTGACTCTTTGTCATATTCACAACTAACTCATGTCCATCCTTCTTTAATCTTCCTGCATAAGGATGGCCAACTAATGTATGTGATAATGCATGATTATGCAAACCACATATGACCTTCAACATCCAACCATCTCCATGGGAACTTGGTTTGCCCCTTAATTTAAAAGGACAATCATACTTCCTTAAACCAGTAACACTAACGTCTACTATATTTCTTGTACTTACCACTCCGTTCACAACCTAATAAAATGAATTTTTTCTTCCAGGTTGTTGTTTGCTTTGTCTGATCTAAGTATAACAATCACAAACCCAAGATCAAATGCAACTCTATGAACTCATTCTAGTAAATCATCTCATATTGCAAATACCTATATCAAAACTACTAAATTTAGATTTCAAATTTCATACTCAAATGGCACAATCAAATAAAATTACCTCATCAGTCGTGAAATGATTGGTCAAATCACCACCATCATAGTTAACTAATTGTAATTCTTGCATATTATCAACTTCATCAATCATTTTGGACAACTACAACAAAAATCGGCATCACTAAACTCAAATCTTCAAAAATATGTTACGGAACAACCTATTCTGAAATTAAAAAATTTACACTATTCCAAAACAGGTGGTTCCGCAACACAAAAAGTACTATTACGGAATGGATCATTCCATAATATGTTAGCACCCCCAAATTTAACATTATGGAACACTTGGTTCCGTAATTCATTCCGCAAACAAAAATATTGTTCCAGAACACGTGTTCCAAAATATCCTAACCCACCCCACTTACCTCGAACGATGTTCTGTCGTTGTTACTCCGCCGTGCCGCCGTAGTTCCACTCCTCCGCTACTGCCGACGTCGCACAACAGCCACCCACACTACCACACACAACCTTGCAACACCGCCATCATCTCACCTTTCGTCTCCTACATCCATGTACTGTTTTACTGTTTTATTATTTTTCAAAATCAAGGATAATATGATAATTTACTGAAGGACAGACTTAGGATTTTTAAAAATTTGGAGGTGCCCCAAAAACACTTGGAGGTGCAGGAAGTAGCACTCTAAATAGGTACACCCTTCAAAGCCCATCAATACAATAGTGTTTTAATTATAAACTATATATCCCCAATAATATATTTTATATCTATGCAATTGAGAAATATTAACTTGTGTCTACTAATTTGTGATAATAATTATTCTTTACTATTACTTAGTAATTACAGTAGCTGCAAATTGTTAGAGTTATTAATTAGTACTAATATTTTCCTTTTGATATCATGTTATATCCCATTTTTAAGCATCACTTGGTATGCTTGTATGTGTGATTATCCTAGATGAATGAATGGTAGTGCAGGGTAACAAAAATCTATGCTCTATTTAAGAAACCATCAAATTATAGTTACGTAACAAAATATAAGGTTCCAAATTTTATCCTAGTCCTAACAAGATTATAATCTTATCATATTTGTTAGTGTTATGATTATTAACCATTATGTATATGTTATTTATTAAAGAATATTTATTTAGAATATTTTGAACTAAAAGTCTGAGGATGTTTGATTTTGAATATATTTGTTAGTGATAATTATTAGCCATTATGTATATGTTATTTATTAATGAAGAGTTTGAAAATGAATGGTTCTAGTGATTGAATAATTTAACATTCAAAATGATAAATATGTGTTAGGTCTTTGTGAAATAAGACATTATTAGGTTCTCAATATATATCTTTAGGGTTACCATTTTTACTAGAACGACGACAGTAGAGAGATATGAAAGTGTCAATTCTTTTGTAAAAAGGTTTACAAAAAAGGTTTACAAGTTCTCATGCTTATTTGAGTCAATTCATAAAATAAGTAAATATGATTTATTTATTTGTATATTATTTCTTTATATTTTTTATTTACACCGTTTGTATATTGTAGGTGCCTAATCTATTTGTATATTGTAGGTTGATCTAGTCATTGATGATATTGGATAAATGCATTATTTCAAACTTTATCTTCTAAGCTCAAGATATTTTAACTCCTTTTGCATTTAAAATGTTTCAAGAGAGTATATTATATTTTGTGTTTTTAATGGAGATGATAATCTCTTACTGCAATATTAAAAAAAAGGGCATACTCAAAATCATAAAATTTACTGGGATAAGGTAAATTGTTGATGTAATTATTTGTAGGATTGTGGGATTCCAATCTTTTGTATGAAGAGAGATAATCCTAGACTCAAGTGAGAAGAGAAATGATTCAAAACGAAAATAAAATAAAATTAAAATTGATGCTCTTTTATTATAAATTTATAAAATATATGAAAACTGACTTTTGGAAAACAAATTTTAATAACTGTTAAAATATCACATTAAAAAAACCATTAAGTAATTTTTCAATGACACAAATTTTCTTTTATTTTTGAAAGGTCGAAGATATTTTTAACTAAAGACCCTTAAAGTTTTTTTAACAACTCACCGTGTGTTGTAATATGTCAAGGTAATTTTTTAATAAATATAATAGTATAATATTAAAAAAAACATTTCTAAAAATTATATTTTAACTATAACCATATAAGTTTAATAAATATAATAAGATTTTAAATTTTAAAAGCTTAAGCATTTTTAATAACATTATTTAAAAATTCATCAAGGTACTTTTGGCATAAATTCATATATAATTTATTGAAAATAAAAGAAGCATGAGTTTAATAATTTTAATAAAAAATTAAATACCTTAAGATATTGTGACAATAATGTAGATTTTACGAGATTGTATACATTATAACATTAAAAAGAAAAGTCATTAATAATTTACACAACATTGTATACAGATATTTTGTGATTAAAGCATTCCTCTCTACTATAATTTACTATAATTTTCATATTTTCACTTCCCTTTTATATAATGAATAAAACCACACAAATAACCAATTGATTAATGATGTTATATTAATTATCTAACAGTTAAATGTGGTGAATTTTACTTATGTATTAATAAAAACGACCATGTACTTCTTTCGGGATTCTCACCATTAGATATAAGTCTAACATTCCAATTTTTTTTATTCTCATACTTTTCTATAGATTGAGGCTTTAGGAGACAAAAAGATTTTAATATTCTCATGGTGACAATTAATTGATGTAAATATATACTATTCTTAGGAGATCTGGAGACTGAGACCAATATTTTCAAGGTGTTAACTCCAAGAGCTCCTTGGTCTGTCTCTAATTTCTATCTTGGTATTCAAGTCAGTATTCAATATTTAGAGGTTAGTGTGACTTGGGATTAAGATGAACATACCTTTTTTCTCCTCTCTGTTTTTTATTATTTAGAATGATATTCATGTAATAATGAATATTTACTTTTTGTGAGAGAGAAGGTGTAAACTACACTCAACACACCCTTTCACCTTCTATCAAAGAGAAGGTGTAAAGAACTTGAAAAGATGCTTTATTTGTACAGTACAATACACATACATTATTAATGTAATATAACTGACAACACATACATTATTAATATAATATAACTGACGATATGTTTGATTTCATGAAACAGTAAGTTAAATAAGTAATATATAGAGATTTAAAATATACTTACATTATCCATAGTTGAATCATTGCAATATTCACCATCTAATTATTCTTGATGATTTTAAAGACATCTTGCATATTTATGTACAATGGTATATTACCATTGTCGATGCCAAATATTGTTGCATCCGAATGAATGGCAGTAGCTGTTTGAAACCAAATAATGTGAAACCCTAATCATCTCTTCAATTGGACTAACATTTTGGTGGACTTGTGGTTGAAGCTCAGGGATAAATCATATGTAATTGGAGCCTGCCTTTTATCTTCTCCTAGGTTCCTATAAAATATAACAACAAACATTATATATCAATATAAATAAAATGAAGAGAAATTTATGAAATATACCTTATTATTTTTTTAGATGGCCATAATCAATTGTGTAGGTTGTGCAAAGAATGTTCCAAGTGTCTCTCCCACTAATTGAACCTCCATTGTGGACAATGAAACTGAAACATTGACATCTTTAACTTTTGGAACCATCATTCTAGTGAAATTATCATGCATGGGCACAATGTGTATGATTAACTCTCCTGGATACAGTCTCCCAGTGGTTACTAGAAGAGGAGGATCTTCTCCAACAAACAACCTACACCTATATGAGATATCAGTGTATGTTTCCTTCTCCTCTAAGTCTTCAACATCATGCTTGCCTTTTTGTGTTAAGACAGTGTATGTTTCCTTCTCCTCTAAGTCTTCAACATCATGCTTGCCTTTTTGTGTTAAGACGACCATGAATTGGAAGTACATTTGGCTGGACTACATTACGTTGTTGGGATATACCTACAGAATCCAACCAATAGGGGCTCAAGACTTTAAGGGGCCTAAAAGCAAATTAAAAACCGAGGTATTTTTTAACCTAATAAAATAATTTATATCAATTATTCTATAAAGATCTTTTTTCTACCAATAGATCTCTCAATTTGATATTAATATTCTTTCATTAACTTTTATCATATATATTTTTAATATTAGAATCATTTAATCTTGTAATTTCTTTCTTTTTGTCATGAGTTCGAAAATTAAAATTATAATGTTTGTTTACTACTTCTTTATTATTGTTTTTACATGTATCTATATTGTTGTCTTATTCATTGAAATAGCACTCTATTTTCTAATTCATTTTTCTTTGTTTATTTTTATAAATTTATCCATAGTTAATTTAATTAAAATCTCAACTCTTTTCATTTTTTGAAGTTTTGAATAGACTGATTCATTTTTTCTAGTTGACATATTTGTATATTTTTATATAAAATTAAAAATTATAACATAGATATATAATGCTAATTAAATATAAGTATATAAAATGAGACTAAGTAAAAAACAAAATCTAATTGCCAACAAAATGAACTTGATAGTAATATCTTGTCTTAAAATCGTTAATTTTTTTTATATATTTCTATGGTTCTGTCTTTTGGTTGGTGTTTAAGTTGAATTTATAAATTTTAAATTTCTAGTAATCTTTCTTAAATATGCACAAATTATTTTAAAATTAATTAAACGATAAATAAAAAGTAAAATGATTTTGATATCAATTAATCAATATTACAATTGTGAATTAAGGTATGGTCATTGAATTGTAGAAGCTTAATAATATATATTTATATAGTCTTATAGAAAACTTGTTAATCTATTATGTTAATAAACTAAGAGACTATTATTTTATTAGGTTTCAAACTTTTAAATTAACAATTTTAATAGAAAATGTAATACCATAATTTGATAAACTAACATGTAGCAAGCAATTAAGTATATTGACAAAAGAGAAACTGATTGAATATTCACAACCCCTTCAAAAATTTTATTTTTCCTGAAATTGAAATTGAAGCACATAAAAAGAACAAAAATTAATACAAACCACCTCAAATAGTGAATCTACTACTCAAAGCCTCCAAATAGATATACACTCAGTATCACAATAATAATATACAACGATAAAATAAATTTAAAATTGAATAATGAACTAATGATAATTAACCCTCCAAATTGAAGTAATAAAATAGAATGAAAGAGAAAGAAATAAATAAAAATAGATATTAATATGATGAAATGATAAAAAGTGATAAAAAATTAAAAAACTTTAATCTTTATGATTCTTTGACTGTTCAATATATTCAAAAAATTAAAAAATATTATTTAATTATTATTTTTTAGAAGAAAATTTCAAAACTCTCATTCATAAAAAATATTTATAATACTAATATACAATTAAAATATTTTAAAATTTTTAATTAAAAATTATTTTTAAGTATAATTTTAAAATTAAATATTGAACAATTTTATAATAATATAATAGTGCTAAAGTTTTTTAAGACCTAAAATACTTACTTTTTCTATTGAGCCTTGAGCCAACCTTAATTCTAATTGTTGAAGTTTTAGGGTTATAGTGGAAACACCCTCACAGTGAGATCCTGCGACTGTAGAGGTAGACAAACAACATTCATTATAAACTTATTGTTTTCATCCTAGTCACATGTATAAATAAGATGACAGTAGGATTGTAGAGTCAGACAAACAATATTCATTAGGGATTTATTGTTTTCATCCTAGTCACATGTATAAATAAAATGACAGGACAATGTATAAATAATAAGATGACAGTAGGGTTGTAGAGGCATGCAAACAACATTCATTAGAGATTTATTGTTTTCATCCTAGTCACATGTATAAATAAAATGGCATTTATTGTTTTCATCCAAGTCACATGTATAAATAAAATGAGAGGACAGAATCAGAAGACAGAGGGACATTGACAAAATAAAAAATGAAGAACAAAGTGAATATAAAGAGAGGTTTGTATAAAAAAAATAAGGAAAGATATTGAAATAACAACCTATTATTTAACCAATGTAAAATCGTCTCTCAAGTAATATAAAATAGAACTTTCCATATTTTACATAGTTAAGATAAATAACTAATGTTATTGATATATGCTATATATTAAATTAGTTTCTTTTTACTGATAATCCTTCATTTATTTTATTTTACCACCACACTTCATTTTACACATGTTTCAATTTAAACAATCGCACTAGTAAATTCATCATGGAAAGTTATTGAAAATATGATTACTGTATAATAATTTTGTACAAGTGACCATAATTCAGAATATATCAATTATTCCAAAAAAAACTTTATGTGATCCAATTTCTAAAATTTTAAAAATGTAAACCTAAACTAGAAGTGGATACCAAATAAAGAAACAATAACCTCACAACCCGAACGTCCAAATATTATATTTGACTCATGTATTTTAGGTCTAAAGACCTTAATTTTATAGTTAAATGTAAACTGACTATACACAATTGGGTGATCATGGGTTGAATTTTTAAAATCCAATTCAAACCCATATTTTTCTATAAAACAACTTTGATTTTTATAAATCCAAATATTTGGATATGATTCTAAATATATTTTTTTGTGAAAGTAATTCATACTTTTATAAATTTAAATTTCAAATATTTATATCAAAATTAAAATTAAAATTTATATTTCCTAAAATAATTAGAATTTTTATAAATTTAATTTTAAATTCAAATCCATATTTTCTATTGCAGAAGCATGTTGAGGTTGACCAGCAAACACTTATTTGGTTGGTTGAACAGACTTTTTTCGAGATTTGAAGGAGAAAAAGCAAAAGCAGAAGCAGAAGCTAAGAGTGGTGTTGGATTGAGGTTGCCCAGCAAACACTTATTTGGTTGGTTCTTTCCCAACGTATGCTTTGAATTTGTTTTTCGAAATTAGCAAAACCCAGCCTGTTTATAATTTATTTGTTTTAATATTAAAGACTATAATTAATAGAAAAGTTGTTTGAATTGATGCTTGATGTTTACCATAAAAACATCTGAAGATAAAATATCCATTGAAAATAATTAAAATTAAATCGAAGATAACTCAAAAATGTCCACTTAAATAACTCAATTATTTTTTAAACATTTTCTTAATTTTTAAGGTTTATTTAGTGGAAAGGATATTATAAGATTAGAAACTATCTATCTAATTGTAATTTGTTCTTTATTAGACTACTATAATATAACTTGATAATATTACCTTGTGTAAATTACTTTACTATATTATTTTAATATATTTCTTATATTGATAGAGTTGTGAGTTAGGTTAGGTTTAAGTAATACACTTTTCTTTTTCTTTTTTTTCTACGTAAATTAAAATGATAATTAAAATATAAAAAATGTTATTTAAATATTTTTTTAAATATTTGAATCATAAAATATAATTTTGTATAATTTTATTAATATTAACTTATGAAATAGTATATTATATTTTTTTTATTTGGCATATTATCTTACATGCGTTTATATTTGTAGTTATTGTAACACATAATTTAAGATTATATTGTTTACTAAATTTAAAATTAATTAATAATTATTTAATATTTATTTAAGTTTTAAATTTGGGTGGCTGCATCTCCTGACGAGATATTTTTAAATTAAGTGTGTCAACCCGGAGGAAAGGAGGCAGTATTGTTCACTGTGGTGGGAAGGCGCTAAGTTGGCTCCATTGGTGAGAGTTTTGTAAGTTAAATCCTTCTTGTGAAGGGTTCAAGACACTGATGATTCAAAGATTTCAACCCACTATGATGCAGAATCCTTTTGAACTCTTTTTGAGCCAGAAACAAACATGTTTTGTTGAGGATTTCATTGAATAATTTGAAAGATTTGCTGGCTTATTGAAGCCACTTGATCAATAATATCTTATGAGTGATCGATACTACTTCTTGATTATTGTTTTCACATTTATCTTGTTCATTCAAATAGTATTCGTATTTTTTAATTCATTTTTTTTTATTTTTATAAATTTATCATAATTAATTTAATTAAAATCTTAACTTTTTTCATTTTTTTTTTAAGTTTTGAATAAACTAATTCATTTTTTCTAGTTGATATATTTGTATATTTTTATATAAAATTAAAAATTATAATATAGATATACAATGCTAATTAAATATAAGTATATAAAATGAGACTAAGTAAAAAATAAAATCTAATTGCTAACAAAATAAATTTAATTGTAGTATCTTGTCTTAAAATCGTTAGTTTCCTTATATATTTCTGTGGTTTCTGTCCATTAGTAAGTGGTTAAATTAAATTTATAAATTCTAAATTTCTAGTAATCTTTCTTAAATATACACAAATTATTTTAAAATTAATTAAACAATAAATAAAAAGTAAAATGATTTTGAGATCATTAATCAATAATGCAATTGTGAATTAAGGTATGATTATTGAATTGTGGAAGCTTAATATTATATATTTATATAGTCTTATAGAAAACTTGTTAATCTGTTATGTTAATAAATTGAGAGACTATTACTTTATTAGGTTTCAAATTTTTAAATTACTAATTTTTAATAGAAAATATAATATCATAATTTAATAAACCAACATGTAACAAGCAATTAAGTATTAACAAAAGAGAATCTGATTGAATATCCATACAACCATATCAAAATTTTTATTTTTCCTGATATTGAAGAACATAAAAAGAACAAAAATTAATACAAACCTCAAATCCGGAATCTACTACTCAAAACCTTTAAATGGAGAAACACTCTCATATGCACAATAATAATATACAATAATAAAATAAATTTGAAATTAAATAATAAACTAATGATAATCAACCCCCAAATTGAAGTAATAAAATAGAATGAAAGAGAAAGAAAGAAATAAAAATAGATGTTAATATGATGAAATGATAAAAAGTGATAAAAAAAATTAAAAAGCTTCAATCTTTATGACTCTTTGATTGTTCAATATATTTAAAAAATTAAATTTATTATTTATTAGAAGAAAATTTCAAAACTCTCACTCATAAAAAATATTTATAATACTAATATACAGTTAAAATATTTTAAAATTTTTAATTAAAAATTATTTTTAAGTGTAATTTTAAAATTAAATATTTTAAAATTTTATAATATTATAATAGCGTTAAAGTTTTTTAAGACCTAAAATACTTACTTTTTTTATTTGAGCCTTGAGCCAACCCTAATTCTAATTGTTGAAGTTTTAAAGTTATAGTGAAAACACCTTCACAGTGAGATCCTACTTGTAGAGGTAGACAAACAACATTCATTATAAATTTATTATTTTCATCCTAGTCACATGTATAAATAAGATGATCATTAGGGATTTATTGTTTTTATCCTAGTCACATGTATAAATAAAATGACAGGACAATGTATAAATAAGATGACAGTAGGGATTTATTGTTTTCATCCTAGTCACATGTATATATAAAATAACATGATAATAGGGTTATAGAGACATAAAAAACATTTATTAGAGATTTATTATTTTTATCCTAGTCACATGTATAAATAAAATGACAGGACAGTAGGGTTGTAGAGACAAACAAAAAATATTTATTAGAGATTTATTGTTTTTATCCTAGTCACTGTGTACAAATAAAATGACGGGACAATAGGATTGTAGAGATAGACAAAAAAACATTTATTAGAGATTTATTATTTTATTTTTATCCTAGTCACATGTATAAATAAAATGACAGGACAAAATCAGAATATAGATAGACATTGACAAAATAAAAAAATGAAGAATAAAGTGAATATAAAGAGAGGTTAGTATAAAAAATAAAATAGAAAAGCTGTTGAAATAACAACCTATTATTTAACCAATGTAAAATCCTCACTCAAGTAATATAAAATAGAACCTCCTATATTTTACATGGTTAAGATGAATAACTAATGTTATTAATATATGCTATATATTAAATTAGTTTCTTTTTACCAGATAATCCTTCATTTATTATATTTTACCACCACAAATTCATTTTACACATGTTTCAATTTAAACAATCCTACTAGTAAATTCATCATAGAAAGTTATTGAAAATATGATTACTGTATAATAATTTTGTACAAGTGATCATAATTCAGAATATATCAATTATTCAAATTTTTTTTTATCTGATCTAATTTCTAAAATTTTAAAAATGTAGACCTAAACTAGAAGTGGATACCAAATAAAGAAACAACAACCTCACAACCCAAACGTCCAAATATTATATTTGACTCATGTAGACCTTAATTTTATAGTTAAATGTAAACTCACTATACACAATTGGGTGATCATGGGTTGAATTTTTAAAATCCAATTCAAATCCATATTTTTCTATAAAACAACTTTGATTTTTATAGATCCAAATATTTGGATATGATTCTAAATATTTTTTTTTGAAAGTAATTCATACTTTTATAAATTTAATTTCAAATATTTATATCAAATTTTAAATTAAAATTTATATTTCCTAAAATAATTAGAATTTTTATAAATTTAATTTTAAATTCAAATCCATATTTTCTACTGCAGAAGCATGTTGAGGTTGCCCAGCAAACACTTATTTGGTTGGTTGAACAGATTTTTTTCGAGATTCGAAGGAGAAAAAGCAAAAGCAGAAGCAGAAGCTAACAGTGGTGTTGGATTGAGGTTGCCCAGCAAACACTTATTTGTTTGGTTCTTCCCAACGTATGCTTTGAATTTGTTTTTCGAAATTAGCAAAACCCAGCCTGTTTATAGTTTATTTGTTTGAATATTAAAGACTATAATTAATAGAAAAGTTGCTTGAATTGATGTTTGCGGTTTACCATAAAAACATCTGAAGATAAAAATCATTTGAAAATAATTAAAATTAAATCAAACATAACTCAAAAATATCCAATTAAATAACTGAATTATTTTTTAAATATTTTCTTAATTTTTAAGGTTTATTTAGTGGAAAGGATATTATAAGATAAGAAACTATCTATCTAATTGTAATTTGTTCTTTATTATAATATAATTTGATAATATTACCTTTTGTAAATTACTTTACTATATTATTTAATATATTTCTTATATTGATAGAGTTGTGAGTTAGGTTAGGTTTAAGTAATATACTTTTCTTTTTCTTTTTTTCTACGTAAATTAAAATGATAATTAAAATATAAAAAATATTATTTAAATATTTTTTTAAATATTTGAATCATAAAATATAATTTTGTATAATTTTATTAATATTAACTTATGAAATAGTATATTATATTTTTTTATTTGGCATATTATCTTACATGCGTTTATATTTGTAGTTATTGTAACACATAATTTAAGATTATATTGTTTACTAAATTTAAAATTAATTAATAATTATTTAATATTTATTTAAGTTACAAATATTATATACTTTTTATAATATAAAAGTAGTTTTGTAACAAAATTATAATTTCCATAGGTTTTAAATCTTATTATTTATATTTTATATAAAAAGGTAATTGATATAGTCATAATTTATAGAGATATTACTAATTGATTAATTTATTAATAATAGGATAAAATTGTTTAATTTAAAAGATCGACTGACTAAATATTTAAATGTAATTATATAAAAATTAAAATTACATATTAATAAAAATGCTTAGAAGTAAATTATTATTTTTTCAATTAAAATTATTAACACGTGCGGGTTATAAATTATTATTTTTTCAATTAAAATTATTATCACGTGCGTGTTTAAGTTCTGGGAAAGCACACCACCAAATTCCAAAACAACTAGTGACAAAAGATGGTAGAAACCATCAAAAGTTCCAAACCATCAAAACAAAACCACTGCACATATATCCAAATTGCATGTGTTAACTGAATCATTTGGAAACAGTTGGGATCCGAGGCCAAAACCCTAGGCGCTTACACAATCCCTCAAACGCAGTTTGTTATTCTTATCATCTTCAACGCTTTCCTTTCTGAAGTAAAGCCTCAATGGATAATGAATTTAATCCCAGACTCCATGTATGTATGCATGTTTTGTTGTCAAATCTTTCTCTTTGACCCATTTGTAATTCGACTAAACCCCTTTCCCTTGGATTGTAGGTTGGAACTACTGCATTTTCACTTCCCCAGAAAGGTAATTTTTTTAAGTTTTCCTTTTGTTTTTATATATATTTCCACTTTCTTTGTTTGTTTATAGTTTGGTTTATCTATAATTTTCAATTTCTTAAAACGTGAAGGTTGTATAGGCAGGAGTGACGATGGGGATGAACAAGAGAAGCAAGGAAGTCCAAAAAGGCAGAAGAGAGATGGGGTTGCTGAGGAGCTCAAGAATGAGGTATTATCATATTTGCATAGCTCAAGAAGTTTCAATTTAATTCATGCATGATGAAAGTTTCACCCTTAGCTTAAAAATGTATGAACTTTTTACTACATTTGAATAACATAAAAAATTTGACAACTTTATAACAACTTACCTGCATGCATTACATACAAATGTATGTTTTTTAATGAGTACCTGTTAAATACTACTTATATGTTTTCTAACAAGTGAGGAGTTATTTGTCAATCAATGCCATCCATGTTTATATGACAGAAAATAAGAGAAAATTTAAGATGAAATTTGGAGGGAGTGAGAGTGGTATCCGAAATATGTTATTCAGAACATATATACAGATGCTGGTATAGGTTCTGGTATATATAGATGCTGTTACCAATTTTCATTGGTTAGAAATGCAATCTACAACTCCCCAGAAACAGCATTAACGGAGAATACATGGCAGAAGTTGTTAGGAACAATGTTGCCACCTAACTACCTACGCCTTCATTTCTATCTTAAGCTCCTAACAGGAGCACATTGTTGCTGCCTCTGTAGCGCATAGCACATGCATGACATGTTATTCATTGTTGTAAATAACAGAAAATATCTTAGGAGATCCAAAGATTATCTTATCGTTTGTCATGTCATGACTTGTTGGTTTAAGAGATGTCAGTTTATGGGTAGTATCGTTTGCAAAAATACAGAGCCTTCTTCTAAATAGATTTACATGTTTTGAATGTTTTGAGAGTTCCCATTACATTGGGTTTCACAAATTATCATAATAGAGCACAAATGTGGAATTGCACAATTTCACAATTCCACTCACCATGTCCAATTTAGAGTCAATACAAGTTCGTCTTAGAGTGGGATCGGCGTCCAAGATCGTGGAAATGGTGGAATTGTTGTGTTACATTCTAAGGTTTTGGGTTTTGTGTCACAACACTTGCATCAATAAGTTTTGGGTTAAAGCCCGAGCCTAATAAAAAATTGTTCTCCTTCATGTTCAATTGGCTTCATGAAATTATGTAACTAATGTTACATTTCTCCTTTTTGTGTTACATGATGTATGAATTGTTCCGTAACGTAGGCCATGTGGAGCAAGTTATAATCGAATTGTGGTGCTTGGGCTGTTATCTTCTTTAGTAGAAAGAATTGCGCTCTAACTACAAATTATAACCTTTGGCCTAATGGTAAGCGCTCGATCCAACAATTGTTATCAGAGTCAAGGTCACAAGTTTGATTCCCAATGAGACAATTGTTCAAGGGGAGATAGTTGCAGGTTGCACAATTGTCCTGTGGCGTAGACCAGGTAGTCGAGTCACAATCGAAGAGTAATTCTTAGTGAGACAATTGCTGAGGGGAAGATTGTTGCAGGATGCATCAATTGTTTTGTGATGTAGGCTAGGTTGGCCAAGTTACAATTGAATAATAACTCTTGGGTTGTTAAGCTCTTAAGTAAAAAGAGTTATGTCCTAAGTATAAGTTATAACTTTTGATCTAGTGGTAAGTTCGATCCAACATTTTCTTGTTCACTAAGCAACCACCTTCTTCAAAAGAAAACTAGCTAGTTGTGGTTGCTTTGATTGTTGGACCATACCATAGGTGAAGTTGCAGGGATGCATACCACTAATGGTTTCACTTTTTCACCTTCACTTTTGGTTTCATGTTTGTTTTTCTCCTTCAGTCAGCTGTGGCTATATTTATATAGAAGTTGAATCTAAAATCCGTATTTCGATGATTTTATGAACCCTTTATGATACCAATCATAGCCTTGATTTTGACTACCTAGGTGTGGATGTCTCGTGCCATTGATCCGCATAAAGATTCCATGACTAGTTGGGTTTTGTGTTGCTCGAAGAGTTAACCATATTTGGTACTCATTGGAGATAATGTTGGTGATCGGCAACAAATGATGAGCTGCGGCTGCAAACAACATTTTTCTCGCTAGACAGACTATGACAAGCAAAGCGAGATTGACCCACTCTTATACTTACTTGAGACTAAATATATGAGAAAACGTATTTGAGGGATCTCATTTAGAAATGCTGCAAAGAATCTATCGCCAGGACTCTAGATGATAGGTACAACAATACAAGCTTTTACAAAGTTGTGTGGAAGATAACTCAAATTATTCTAACGTGAATGATTGGATAAATTAATATGATGAAAATAATGTTTCTCTTAGAAAGTGGATTTTAAACCTAATTCAACATCATAAAACTAACTTGTAAAGTATAGTTTACACTCATTTATATACTATAATTTGGTTATAGTTCTACTTGATATGAGATTTCCAATAATTTTATTAGCTGTCATTTTTTCATTCACGCTGTTCATTATTATTATTTTATTAGATTTAATATATTGCGTGTTGCATTTCCTTGTTGCCATCTGCATCCTAGTATGTAACCCTTTCTGTCGGCCATTGCTGCACCAGATCAGTGCATTTGTTTCGGTACATTACAATTATCCGGACAACAATGTCTTTTTTATCCCTTGTATTTAAATTGCTTGATGCTGCACTTATTTTGGATTCTCAGATGCACATGTGGTTCTTGCTATGAAGGAATATAAAACTTGATTGTCGGGGGCTAATTAGTCGACTTTTATTTGTTACTAGTCCTTTTGGTGGTTATATTTGGTTTGGTGGAGAGGAGCTTTGTTGCTCATTTGGTGGTTTTTATCAAGTGATGCATTAGTACAGAGTTTTATTTCTCATTTGACAGATAGTGATAGCATGAATGCCTAGAAATGACTAATGTGAACGACTCACATGAACAAATTTGCAGACACACCAGGAAGAGGAAAGCTACATGTAATTAGAATTATGAAATTTTATCAAGAATATTTCATGCCATATAGATCCTTCTCAAACAATCACCTTAACCCTTAAAGAATTTTACAGATCATGCAGGCGATAGAAAAACTGCTCACACTTCCCAGCCAAGCAATATGAAAAAATATATTAACAATATAACTCTTTTTAGTTTAAACAAAGATATATTTTTTCTTCATTCTTTACTTAATTTTGATGTTAAGGTAAAAAACTTTCACCACTCATCACTTTTTTAAATTTCATCTTTTGCACATTTAAATATAAATTATTGATTTCTTTTAATCCATGTCTCTGGCTGAGACTAAAAGAAGTGGAAATCTCCATTTCTTTCTAAACTGGGGAGATGATCAGCTTGCGTCCTCCAGTTTAGATACGGTAATTAACACCAGCTTAAAAGACACGGTAATTAACATCAGCCTCTTCCAGTTTAGATAAGAGAGTGAAAATTTCAAACTTCATAATTATGCAATCAGTATCATAGAAGAAAACAAAGCCATAAAACCAAATAATTCAACTAAAATAAATGCATATTTAGCTAGTTGTTAAATTGCACTATCAATCTGGAAGAAACAAATTCAGGTCCAATCTTGGTTTTGAAATTTTATGTGAATGAAGCATTACTTTGATTTGACAAAACTCAAGCTCCTAAGTTGTCAAACTCGAAAGTGATAGTGTATGGAAAATCATGAGAGCTTAGTAAACTTGTATGCGTTTACTTTATATAAAAAATATATATTAAAATGCCTATAAATAACATAATAAGTTCACTTTTTTAATCCCATAATAAACAAACTAATAACATCCATGTTGAATTCTGATATGAAATTAATTAAGGTTTGGAATTAATGCTGATATGATGTTTCTAATTAAGGAAAGAAATCTGGATTAAGGGATTTGGTATATGAAATCAATCAGAATTAATGAGGTCTGATTTATTAGACTCTGCTGTATTTCCTTCTTTTCAGCTACAACAGTTACAAGAATAACTGGTTTCTTGATTTTTAGGCCAGATTATGCACAAAATTATTCTCCTCTGCCAATTCATGCCTCCAGATTGTAATAGTTCTGTATTAGTGAAATATATACACTTTTACTCAATCCGTAATAAAGTAACTAAATCTAGTAGTAGATTACTATTAAACAGGGTCAAACTACAACAAATTAGAGTAAAATGCATCTTTTTCGGCTAATTCATGTTAAATTTGTGGAAAGATAAAACAGAATGCTCAACCGCAACTAAGCTCCAAAATACAAACAATTGAAAGTTAATATTTAGGGAGTTGTAGTTCAAGCGTGTCTAGGAGGCTGAAATTATGTTCAAGGAGCTGCAGTTAGCAATTGTGGATAAATTACAAAGAAGACCAGCAGTGATAGTGAAACTGAAGTGAGGAAAGAACAAGGCCTAGTTGCAATTATAAATTGAGTTTAAGTCTAAATCATCTTCACAAAACCGGCTTGTAAGGTAAGGTTTGACCCTCTCTAATGAATGTGAGATATTTGATACACACCCCTCTCGCCGAAACGTGGACATCTCATCCATAGAACTAGATATTTGTAAGTAGTTTGATAGCCGTTAACACGATAAGCCCAATAAACCTTATTATGATAGGTTTTGATATCATATTAGGAAGTGAAATATAACTCAATCTTACAAGACCGATTTGATAAGGTGAGGTGTGCATCCACTTATTTATTATAATTTGACCTTATCTTTGATCGATGTGGGATCTCCAACACATCTTTCAAGTTAAGGACATTGAGCGTAGAAATATAGGGAAAATATAAGGGGGTTTGATAGTGGGTGGCACAATAGACCCAACTAATCTCATTAGGATAGGTCTTTGATAAGCTTTGATACCATATTAGAAATTGAATTTAAATCTAATTCATCTTCACAAAACTAACTTTTGAAGTTTTTGTCCCTGCTTATTTATCTCTAGTCTAACTTGTGAGTTCACTGTAAGTTCACCAAAGTCCACTAAGAATGTATTTATTCTTGAGGAACTTGAAACTGTCTTTTGGACTCAAACTCTTACTGTTTTATGAGTAAACTTGTGATTTCAATAATCAGATTCTTCCAATAACACTTTAAGTTGCAGCATGCCTTGTACATTATTTTCTCTATAAACTAGTCACAATGATTTTAGTATATGTTGATTAAGAATATATATTATATGAACTTCCATATACCAACAAACATTGGTTCGAGTGCTACTAAACTCAATTCTCTTAAGTAGGGTCTTGAGTCTGAGTCTTGCTGATGAAAAATCGTGGTTGGTAGAGGATACCCCACTAGAGGTGGCCAGCCAGGACCGAGATTAGTTATCAGCAAAGCTGATGGATATTGCATACAAATGGTATGAAAATAATATCAACTTCCATTTCCATGTACCTATTTCTCAATTTCAATGATAAGCAAGAAGAATATGGTTTGAATTGATGAGAGATAGGTTGGAGATGAGAATTTGATAACTAAAAATAGTCTAACAAGATGGTAGCTGCGTTTAATTTCATATCAAACCAGTAACAAAAGCCACGAATGAACATCTGGGTTTTATAACAAACAGTTCATGTGCAAATGAACAAAACCTATTATTCATTTGAATTCTTACTTAGGATATGCAATTAGTGGTACAAAAAAAAAAGAAAAAAAACAATTTGCCATTCCAATCAGCGCTGAAACTGAATTATTATTCACTTAGTTAAAATTAGGAGTAGGCAGATATAGATTTTTACAGAATACGCTAACGGGCCCATACTCACTAACAACTTAGTTCATTTGTAATTCACCATTTGAGAATAATAGATTTGATTTTGTTTGTAAGGTACTAATTATTGAATTAGAGACTGATCAATTGTAACATTACCAAGAATAGGTCATTGGTGGTGGGGATTCCATACAGGATAACAGCTGATCTAGTTGATGCCTTGTTTTGCAATATATAACTAGAATGACTATACGTAGTAGAAGAGTATGGAATGATGATGTTGAGTTTGAAAAAGTTTTATCATGTGTTAGTTTCAGGAGAATATCAATATCAGTGAGGGTGATAACTCTGAAGAAAGATATGAAGAAACACAAGAGAAAAAGATGAAAGTTTTGGTATGTAAACTGTTCAGTTGATCAACTTTTACCCACTATTTTTGAAATTGCATTTTGTTATATGGTCATGTGTTTTAATTGTTTATCAATCAAATTTTCTGTTCTGAAGATGGACACCACATCAAATGCTCAAGAATGTGACTCAAAAAATGTTGAAAATGATTCTTCTAGTCATAGTTCAGATGACAACAACCATGATGACAGTAACTCTGATTTTATTGACAAGTCACATATGGTTACAAATGTGAGAATCTTTGACATTGTGCATGTAATTGTTTATTTTGCAAAATTTAATACTTTAGCACCTTTCTTTTCATTGCAGCCTGTGAAAAGTTCAGAGAACAATGAGGAAGAAATTGAGGAAAACGCCTCTAAAACCCCTCACGTACATGTATAATTTCGTAATGCATTTCATAGAGCTGCTAAAATTTTAAAGGTTATGAATTATTGCAATAGTGTGAAAGAGGTTAAGGATGCGGAGAATGGTTGGTGCTGCCTCTGTAAGTGGACAATACCAAAATCAGTCCTATAACATGTTATTTCCTGGAATTTTGCAGCCTGAAATGCTAGCTAATCTGAAGGAACGAAGTACAGGATCAAAGACAATATATACTAAAAACTTATCATATAGTGTGGAACGAGCTGATCTGTATGTATTATTTTTATCATAGGTGCATGTCAATTATTTTTGTTTTGTTTTTCTAATTTTGAATTTTTCAGGGAAGATCTTTTTAAAGAGTGTGGAGAGATTGTCGACATTCGTCTACATTTGGATTATGAAGGGAGGTTTAGAGGCTTTGGTCATGTTGAGTTTGCGACAGAAGAAGCAGCGCTAAAAGTAAGCTGTCTCCTTGTGTGGTCTGTGCAAATAATTTTATAACTGCTGGAAGGTTTTGACAGATGGTTGTAAGTGACAGTTACTTTACTTTTCAGGGATGAAAAAAATAGCAATTTGATTTATTGAAATATTTGTCTCATTCCTAGAGTTTTCAATGAATTTGAATCCTGAAGCAAATTGCCACAGTGCACTTCACTGTTGTTGATATTGCTGAAACCTGCAATTTTGGCAGACATGGTTTCAGATGGGGTTGTCTTCAAGACGTATTTGGTTAATGTGTGAATTCAGTGATAGATCGGCCTTGTCATTGAAATCTAATGATAGATCGACCTCATAATTGTGCTATATTTGGTTAATGTGTGAATAAAATTGTATTGTGGATGGTAGGTTCATGACTATGCAGTGGAAAGAAGTTCCTCCTATCAGTTTTTAAGAATGTATGGCATCTCTAATAGTAAATGTTTGATTGAGATCAGATATCGACATTTGTGTTCCTTGATCTCTAACTTAAAGCTTGCAGTGCAAGTCTCTTATTACATCTATTAGGTAGCTGTCAGTATGCTTCTGACAGAAGCTTCCTCTCTTATATATGAACTTCTGTAAATTCTTCAGTTGTAACATATATATATCACAATTGTCACTAAGTTTCTGTTACAATTTCTCAATTTTCTTCTAAAATTTCTTTTATTTTCTTGCATCATTATGTTCAATAGTGTCATTATCTGATAGAAGATTTCTTGTACATATATGCGTGTGTGTGGGTTTATATGTATGCATACACATACATATATATGTATGCATGGCCTTTGCTGGAATGCATTGTCATTATTGGTGCTTTTATGTTTGTTGAACTCCTGTTTCTGACTGAATGCATTGATTGACCTAAGAATCAATTTTTGTTTTTGCTTTTGTAATCATAGGCACTTAAGTTAAATAATACAGAATTGTTGAGATGTCGCATGAGAATTGGTTTAGCTCCAGAAAGGCGTAAACATACTCCCAATAGAAGGTAATTTATACATATCATATAACTGACCAAGAACTTGCCTATTGTTGCTGCCTCATGACAACTTTCCTATCCAATAGCATTGATATAAATTTCTTACAAAACATGTCAATTTGAATTGGAGAACATTTCTGTTTATTCCACTGCATTTGCATATATGGTCGTGTCTAGTATGAATATACTTCTTCAGGGTGCATGGACAATCTTTAAAAAAAAGGCTTTCTCATGACATTTTTTTAACTTTGTTTCATCTGCTACTTTTTCAACCTCATGAGAAGCAAATTTAAATAGATTTATCATAAGCTGATCTTATTATTAGAAAAAAAATTTAAAATGTTTTTAATTAAAAATATACTACTTTTAAAGCACAAAAAAATGAGCCTATAATCTCTTATGTTGTCTCATTTCAATAGCTTGCGTTTATGCTCTCTTCCATTGCAGTTTCCATGTTAATTATTGTAGCAACAAATATCAAGGTAGTGAAAGAATTCAGCCGGTGAGATGTTCAGAGATTTCAGAGGATTGTGAACAAGACATGGAGGAAAAAGACTCCAAAGCTGTTCAGAAAATTGTAAGTCTTAAAATAGACAATACAAAGGCATATTACCAAATACCATGTGTTTGAATACACAATGAATGAGTTTAGATAGATGCATTAATTATTTGACTTAAATAGAGGATATTTTGTTTGTTCTAAAATACAGATCACATGGCTATAATAATATTGATACATTATTTGAATTCTCAAAAACTCCACCTCAAGTTGGAACATATAAATCATATGCGCACCAAGCTTGCTACAAGTGTACCCAATTCTTGGCCCCCTCACAGATTTGGTTAAGAGATCTGGCACTTGATCACTTGTGTTGACAAAACTTGTGCCAACATCTCCTCACTCAATCTTCTCTTTGATGAAATGACATTCGAACTCAATATGTTTGGTTCTCTTATGAAATATTGAATTGGAGGTAATATGTAAAGTTGCTTAATTATCATGGATCAAAGTCATTGTTGTAGCCTCTTTCAAACTTGAGTTCTTTAAGCAGTTGTTTTGGCCATATGAGTTCACAAGTTACTAAAGCCACAACCTTATACAATGCTTTAACACCTAATCTATCTACAACATTTTATTACATTTCCAAGATATTAATTTTTCTCCAATTAGCATACAATACCCAAAAGTGAATCACTATCACTATGTGAACCATCCTAGTCAACATTTGAGTATCCAACTAATCGAGCATGTCCCCTGTCTTCTTAAAGACCTTTTCTTGAAACACTCCCTTAATGTATTTCAATATCCAAATCGTTGCATCCCAATGGTCTTGGCAAAGAAGTTCAATAATTAGCGCACCTCACTCAACAAAGGAAATATTTAGGAAAGTGATTGTGAGATAGTTTAGTTTGCCAACTAACTTCCTTTATTTTCCAAGGTCCTATAAGGGATCTCCTTGATTGGGTAATTTGACATTAGGATCCATAGGAATGTCCATTGGTTTAGCATTTAATAGGCCAATTTCTTCCATGATGTGAAAAGCATACTTCAAGAGATTATCAATTCTACTAGGAGCATAAATAAAAACAATTATATTTTCAGTAGATTGACAAGTAAAGGAAGGAAAAACCTAAGAAATCGATGTCCAGAACTTATTAGTGTAAGCACAATCAAAGAACCTCACTTTCCTGGGCCGCACTATAAAGGTTACACATAGAACTGAGAGTTATGCCACGAGGCTGGATAATATTATTAGTAACAATCCTATGATGAAGAAGTTTCGAAAGAACCAAGTCTTGGCAGGAGGTATATTAAAGGACCAAATCAACTTACCCCATGAATGAAACTCTATTCTATCTTGAAGATAACCTCGGGTGATTTCATATTAAGGTTACCAGAGTCATCCATAATCCAAACAACATGGTCTTCAACATAAAAAATCACCATATTGTGGATTTCTTGAGAAGTCATAATATGAAGCAAAGAAGGAGGAATAGACCAACCAATACCATTCCAAGCATTAGAAGGAATTTGTAGGAGCTCACGAAGAGGTTTGTCCAGAAGCTAAGCCTCATTTCAAAAGTTACATTTTTACTGTTACTAATAATCCACTGAGAATTATCCTTGAATAGTATCAAACCAATCTTTAATCCCATGCCAACTAGAAGAAGATTTGTATATAGCAAGTTTGTGAAAACTCTTATTAAGAAATCTAGTTCTCATAAGATGCGACCAATTCATAGAACAATATATAAAATCCCAAGCAAGCCTAAGCATATAAATAGAGTTTTCTTCTCAAATATTAACCAAACAAGCCCCCCCTTGAGATTTTGGAAGACACATAGAGTTCCTCTTTAAAGTAACAAGTTATTCTTTAGCAATATCACCAGACTAGATATAATTACAAATGTGTCTTTTCATCTCTTTAAGAAGAGAAAGAGGCCATCTATAAATTTGAAAGCTATAAGCAATACTAGCTACAATCACAGAGTTTACCAATTGCTCACTACCTATCATGCTCAACATCTTACCTTGCTAGGAAACAAGTTTTCGTTTAATTTTGGCTACAATGGTCTAAGAAACTTAGCCTTAAGTAGGAACACCAAGATAGGTGAAAGCTTTCTCCCCTCTTTGGAAACCCAAAATACTCAGAATCCGCCTATTAAAGGAATTAGAACCAGAGTCAGTGAAGTGACTTTTATCAACACTGAGCCATTGCCTTGAAACTGCACCATACTCAGTAGAAAATGCAAAAGGGAAGTCAAACTATTTTTGTTAGCCCTGCAAAAGATGAAAATATTAAACACACACCTTTAGCACTAGCCGTAGGAAGAATATCTTTGTTCTAAACTAGATGTTGAATGCCTCTACTAAGAGCTTCTTTTGCATGACAAAACTAAAGAGGGCAAAGGGGGTCACCTTGCCTTAACTCGCTTTGCCAAGAAAAATACCCAACAATCTTGCCATTAACCCGGATAGAAAGGAATATCAAACAGAAGGATAGTATTAATCCAATTGCAGAAAGTAGAATGAAAACTGAATTGACCAAGCACCTTGATAAGAAAATCCTAGTTTATAGTATCAAAATCTTTTTTAATATAATGGAGAGATTGGTTACAAGTTGGACAAACACCTTTTCTCGTGGCAATAGGTAAATCAAGTTCAACAGGCCGACCTAGATCTTAGTAGGAAGAAGGCATGAGGAGTCTTACATGGCCTGTATTACATAATGAGTTGTCACAAGAGCTGGTGCATTAGTGTCAAGAGGTCATGAGTGACATTGATATATTTGAAGGGTTGCACAAAGATGGAAGTAGAACAAAAATAGTACTTGGTGTGAAACAGGAAACTCCATTTTTGTGAGAAGTATTAGAATTATAAAAAAAAGAAAAGAGACTAAAAGATGAGTCATCAATAGATATCATCTATTTTTGAAGGGTAGTTGATAATTAGTGATAACCTTTTGGTGACCTATGATAACCCATCAAGACACATTTGATGGATTGCTATGAGAGTTTTTCAATTCATGGAGTTATATTGTGAGCAAAGCACGTGAACCAAAGACTGTCAACAGTATGGTTGTCAACTCCTTCGTAAATAGAAGGAAATTTGAAAAGAGTATGGTTGTCGGTTTTTGGTCGATCTTAAGTGCTATTAGAAGCCATGAAAAATGTAGATTTTTACCAAAAAGATCACCAGAGCAAGGGTGGCAAAGGTGAGCAGAGAAGTTGTTGGTAAAATCATCTATAAAAGGGATATCAATGGTTCACCAAAAGAAATTCTCCAGGTATAGTGGGTCCAATGGGCAGACACAAAGATATTGGACCAAATTTCTTGTTTTTGAATACACAACAAATATGAACTTAATCGTAAGTATTTCATAACATTATGCATATAGCAAAGCCTGCCCAAACTTTACTTGTTACTTGTTTGATATTTCATATAATCAATATTTTTTCAAATACTTTAGAGTATCTTAGAATTTGTTTATGTAGTTTCATAATTTCCATGTTTTCTAATATTTGACGATTTGTTTCCTTATTTAGTTATAATTATTAGTAAATAGAGGTGAGTGTTTTAGGTTTTATAATGGCATATCTTATAATACAACACAAGGTATCAGTCAATATTATTCAAACTCTCTTTTCTTTACAGTTTCTCCTTGCATTCTGAAAACATCACAATTTCAAGACCTTGAATATGATTGTATTGCGTGAATGAGGTTAATGACATAGACATTTTTGGTAGTGCCTTCACAGGAAGAAAGCAGCAACTGAACAATATGCCCTCTTGCTGCAAAGTAACCTAAAATATGTTATATAATGTATTTCCTGAAAATTTTCAGCCAAAAGTGCTAGCTACTTGGGAAGAGCAAAATGCTACATCAAAGACAATATGTGCTAGAAATTTGTCTTACAGTATGGAGAGGGATGATATGTATGTATTATTTTTTGTTCTGGTGGTTATTGGTTATTTTCTGTATTGTTTTTCTAATTTCAAAATTGTTCAGGGAAATTCTTTTCCAAGATTATGGAGAAATTATAGATATTCGTCTACAAACAGATCATGAAGGGAGGTCTAGAGGCTTTGGGTTTGTTCAGTTTGCAACTACAGAAGCTGCACAAAAAGTAAGCTTTGTGACCTTGTGTAGCCTGTGCAAATCCTTTTAGAACTGTCAAAATCATTTCAAAGTTGTTGTTCTTTGGAAGCAACAATTCCATGCAAATTTCAATGGTGAAGTTTTAACAATTTGGTTTGTTCAAATATTTTTCTCAGTCATTGTATTTTTATAGAGATTTTTTGAATTTAATTCCTGGCGCAAGTTGCTACCTTGTACTTATTTGTGGTTGAGGCTTTATAGTTGGCGATATTGCTAAATGTTAAATTCTAGGGAGAGAGAGAGAGACATTAAGATGAAACCATGTGTTTCTGAGACAACATGGATGCTTCATTTATATTGAGAAAAAGGAATTAATACAATATATGGAGGAGATTTGATATCCTCTAATAACAAAGATATTGTATGAAAATAAATAAAAATGTTCCTAATAATACATGCATAATCTAGATATCCCTGATTATATAGAATCAATTCCTTATTTCTATAATTGGAACAATGTTCTTGATTATATAAGATCGGTTCCTTATTTCTATAATTATATCACTCTTCCTCAAGCTGCAACATATAGGTTGTATGTGCCTACCTTGTTGCAAATATAATCAATCCTTGGTCTCTTAAAGACTTGGTGAATATGTCAGCCTATTGTTCATTAGAGTTGACAAATCTAGTGATGATCTAGTTTTTCTCTTATGAAATGACAATCCACCTCAATCTATTTGGTTCTCTCATGAATGGAGGCAATGTTAGTGTTGCCTGGTTGCCGAATACAAGGTACATTTGGGAACTTTCTTTAAATCTAAGCTCTTTGAGGAGCTGTTTTAGGCATATGAGCTCACAAGTGGCTAATGTCATTGTCATGTATTCTATTGTCACGAACATTTTGTTTCTTACTTTTTCGTGATATTAAATTACCTCCAACTAGAACACAATATTCTAGAGTAAAACATCTATTGTTTCATGATCCCGCCCAATCAACATTAAAATACCGAACAATTTGAGTATTTCCCTTATCTTCGTAAATAAGTCCTTTTCTTGGGGTCTTCTTAATATACTGAGATTTGTACGACTTCATCCCAATGGTCTTGACACATAAAGTTTAGAAATTGACTTACTACGCTCACTGTAAAGGTGATGTCAAGATGAGTCATAGTGAGGTAACAACTAACCTTCTGTATCTCCTAGGATAATAATAATGTTCTCCTTAGTCAAGCACAAGTTTGACATTTGGATCCATGGGTGTGTCTACAGGCTTAAGATTTATCATCCCTGTTTCTTCTAGAATTTTGAGAGCATATTTTCCGAGACATCACCAAACCATCCTTGCTTGGATTGTGTCACTTCTATACCAAGGAAATACCTCAAGTGTTCAAGATCTTTATTTTAGAACTTTTGAGCAAGATATTGTTTTAGTTACCCTTCTTATCACTATGTGTGATAACAATATCGTCCACATAAAAATGAGACAAATACATCCTTGAGGAGAATAACTATAGAGTAGAGAATGATCAGCATCACTTCATATCATTCCAAACAGCTAAATGATAGTCTGAAAATGCCCAAACCATACATGAGGTGATTTAGCCTACCAATTAGCCATTTGTATCTCCCAGGATTTGAATATGACTCTCCTTGGTCTGGTACAAGTTCAAGATGTAATAATCTGACTCTTCAATTGCTTCGACAGGTCTGTCACACATCTTATATAACACTTACTGTTAAACTATAACATATAACGGACTAATGGGAAATTAACTTACTGCTATGTTCAGAACATGGCATATTAGACTGACGTTGATATTTCCAGGCTTTCTTATATATTGCTGTTTTGCTGTATTTCATCATATGTTGTTTATGTTTGCTGAACCCTTGTTCTATGCAAAGACGTTGAGCTGAAAGTAATTATTCTTTTGTAAGCGTAGGCTCTTGAGTTGGATAATACAAAATGGTTGGGACGATTCATTAGAGTTTGTATAGCTCAAGAAAAGGGTGAATATGCTTCCAATAGAAGGTAATGTACATTTATAATGAAATTGTCTTTTGTTGACAAAATTTCCCACTCAATACCACTAGTGTAAATTTCTTCATAACATTTGGAATTGGGGCACATCTTTGTTTTTTCTCATGCATTCGCATGGATTACTGTGTCTAGTCATGTGCATATTATTTTTGTTAATGGTGTTGGATAAACCATGAAAAAATGTGTTTTCATGATATAGTTATCTTTTTTTAAAACCGTTCCATCATAAGCTGCTTTTTTTAGCTTATATGAAATAGACTAAGGCATTTTTTCTTCAGAAAGTTTATCTAATTATAATAGATTTTTTAATCAATGTTTCTTAATTATACAAGCATTATTTTAAAAGCACAAACAAATGAGCCTTAAATCACTTGTATTTGCTCATTTCTGTATGATCTCTTCTACCAATTTATTCCACTTACTATTTCCTTGTTAATAGTTTTAGCAACTGGAGCAATTCATTTGATAAGTATGAAAGAATTGAGCCCATCAAAAGGACCCGGAGTTCAGAGTACTGTGAGGAAGATCAGGGAAAAGCCTCAAAAGATCCTTGGAAAAATGTATGTATTTCAGGATGCAATTGGTTATGATTGTTGAATGTTCATTTGTTGAGTAATTGGGGGTATATAGTTGACTTGTTTGAAATGATTAAGGATGCGGAGATGCTTGGTGCTGCTTCCATTGAAAAGAATGGTCTTATTGAACAATATGCTCATCCCCTATAGTTTAAATGATCAAAACAGTTATGCATTATGTTATTTCCTGGAATTTGCAGTCTAGATTCTTGGCTACTCTGAAAGAAGAAAATGCTTCATCAAAGACAATATATGTCAAAAACTTGTCATACAGAGTGGAAGAGGCTGATGTGTAAGTGTTATTTTTCATCTAATTAATTATTGATTATTTTCTGTATATATGTTTACAATGTCAAAATTGTTCAGGGAAAATTTTTTCAAAGAATGCGGTGAAATAGTTGATGTTCGGCTACATAGAGATAACGAGGGGAGGTTAAAAGGTTATGGACATATTGAGTTTGCAACAGCGGAAGCTGCACTAAGAGTAAGTTTTGTGACCTTATGTAGTCTGTACTAGTTAAAGCTGTCGACAGTATTTCTTAGATAGTTGTATCTGTGTTAGGGTATGTTTGGTGTAGAGAGGAAAGTGAAGGGGAAGAATAAAAGTAGAAGTTAAGTAAATTTAGGTTTTTGATATGAAAGGAAATGGATGTATGAGGGAAATACCCCTAATTAATAAAGAGGTGATTACTAATCTTTTCATAAAATAAAATTGTAGAAAATACCTTTTTAATATGAAAGGGTTTTCATAGTGTAGAAGAAAATAAAATGAAATATAGTGTAAAATAAAAGAAGTTACTTCTGTTTATTTAAATTTATGAATGAGAATAAACAAAATGAAAATGAAAAATAAGAAACACTTTTCAAATAATAAAAGGTTGATAAATGATATTTTAATCATATTTCGTTATTTAAATATTATAATATTATCACCAAAAATCATATTATTCGCTTTTGTTTTATTCATATACATATATCGAAAATAAATTCTAAAGAAAAAAGAAATTCAATATTATTTTAGTTCAATATTCTTAAAATATTTTCCTCTTGTCTGTCTCTGAGGATTATAATATAAAATATTTATATTTATTAACTGTCCAAATCCTTTTTTTTCATTTATATTTTGTATATAAAAAATATTGCAAGTATAACATCGTAAAATAAAACTGTTCTCCCTCCCTTGCAGCATGCAACTCAAATGCCACTCAATACAATGAGCACAAACTTCAAACTTTTCTCCCAGTTCTGATCCCTTTCTTCTCAATATTGGAGGGATTATTCGTTTTAGTGTGCGGCTCGTACTTTCTTTTCCTTCACTTTTTGGGTGTCTTGCAAACAAGGGAACGGAACAGTTTTTCCTGCTTTTCTATAATACCAACCAGACCCTTAGAATGAGAGGGGAAAAAGCAATTTTATTGAATATCTATAAATTATTACAGCACTGTCTTCTTTACACATCAAACAAATATATAAAAGCCTAGCGACCTAACTAGACAGTTGTAACTGTCTGGACTGGACTGGACTGGCTAAAAGGCATCCAAGGATTAGAGAACAGAAAGAAAGCTATCTCACATTGTACTTTTCAGGTTCTGTTGACTACATGCATGATTTGAGCCTATGTCTTGGTGTAGCAATTAGTTTTTAAGCGACAGAGGGCTGAGATTGATATTTCTAGGCTCGTCTGTGTTGGGCATCATCATTATCATTTGTGCTCTTAAGTTTGTTGAAACCCTATTCTGGGTGAAGAGATTGAGATGCGAATTATTTTGCCTTTGTATTGTTAGGCTCTTGAGTTGGATAATACAGAGTTGTTGAGACGTTGCATTGTAGTTCAAATGGCTCGAGGAAAGATTGAACATACCTGGAATAGAAGGTAATCTTCGTGTATAATAACACTGTTCAAGGGCATGCCTATTGCTGTTTTTGAACAATTTTTCCTGCCTAGTAGCATGAATGTAAAATAATTCTCCTGTGAGTTTGAAGAAATTGTCATCTTATGCAAATAATTCTCTATTTATGGTGCTTGGATAAGCTTTAAAAAAAAAATCAGTCATGATATAATTTTCTTTCCTTGCCTTTTCTCACCGTTTCTTTGTTAATAATGTTATTAATTGTAGCAACTCATTCCAAAAGCATGAAAGATTTCAGCCCATGAAGGCTACAGAGCATTCAGAGCACTGCGAGGAAGAAATTGAGAAAAAAGCCCTCGAAAGTCCTCACGAAAGTGTAAGCATTTCAAAAAGCATTTACTGAAGCTTGGTGAAAGTTTATCTCTTACATGACTTATTGGAGTGTATAGCTTGTGTGAAAGAAGTTAAGGATGTAAAGGAGTCTGCTTTTGAGTGAATATGAGTAAAATTGTAGGTATCAATTAAAGAGAGAAATATTGCTTAAAATATTTGTATTATTTGTGTTCATTAAGGAGCAGATCATGAGATATAGTACTGTTTACAAATAATCAAGGAAGAAGAAATAAAAGAAACTCTCGTTAGGCACTTGGAGAAGTCTAATTCCAAGGTTCAATTTCCACTAAGCTCCAGCCTCCCAGCTCCTATACTCTTCCTGTTGTACTACTATTCTATGGTTATGCGTTTTTCCCTACTCATCCCCCCATTTCAGCCTTTTTTGCATCACACATTTTTCCCCTTTTCACACATACTGTAGAAATAATGGGCCTATATCATCTCTCCCTTGTTCAACTAAAAGCTTATCCTCAATGCGGTGGTGATTAGGAAACTCTCCTGCAACTCAGCTACTGTTACCCTGAAATCTTCAAATAGTGGTAGTTATTACCATCATACAAAGACCTTTTGATTCCAAACTGATTTGTCCTGACAGTTAAGATCTCTTAAGGGATGACTTGAAGTACCTAATCATCTGCTAAGAAACAGAGGTAGTGGCTGGCTGGTTGCAGTACCAGTTAGTTATTTCTTGAGCAAAATGAATAGAAAATAAGGTGGAATTGGCTTCCTTCTGGTAATCACAAGCTATAAGTAGTGGAACTGAGCTTCTCTGTGATCTCATAGGGCCCATAGAACCTTGTACATAGGTTTTGGTTTACTCTCTTAGCCAAACACTTCATTTTATATTGCTGCATCTTCAAATACGCTTTGTGGCACTTGAATAATGAGAAGATACAGTGTATACAACTTGAACTGTTTTACTAATATATATATATATATGTGTGTGTGTGTGTGTGTGTGTGTGTGTGGTTAAAAAAGAGGCAAGGAACTTATCTTCAGCAAGGTTGTACCGTGACTCTGCTGTCAATTTCTTATCAGCAAATTGGTACTCCTCTACTATTTGCATTACTTTGAGGTGGGATGTCAATCAGTATCCTGGTGTTAACGTTTCGTATTGAATGTTGATTGTAATCTGTCTATTTCAAATTAGAAATCTCTGTTCATTAGATTACCTAATTATGGGAATTCGGATAATTGTGCCATTATTGCTATTTATGGCTGTAAATATTTTTACAAGATTTATAGATAGAATTATGATCAATGAAAGGGGCAGATAAACAGAAATTCTGACATCTAGAACTTGCTGATCAGTACCTCGGTCTAGAAAAACTGCATCTTCTAGGTTGTAACCTCCGTACTCTTGTGTCCTTCAATTATGAGTTGTTCAGTTAAGAAAACAAGTTCATCATTCTTATAGTTCTGGTGCATCTAAAAGTGTTGCATCGCCCTTTACTTTTCTTTGACATTTTCAGGTCCTAATCGAGTTTGTTCTACTTTATGGTTTCACTTCTTTGTCACATTTAGTAATGCTTTTTTCTTGTTATACTTAGGTTTTCTTAATGAAAATCCGTTCTGATATTTTCTGCCTTCCAAGACTTTTCATGCGAAATTCAAAATCAGTTTGGGACTCTAATTAAAATATTTTGCATGATACTTGCAAATATTCGTCGTCCTATTTTAGTCTTTTCTAACCTCTTAGGGAACTATACATCAACGATCTTGAGTCCACACACCACAATAAAATGAGGAGCCTACGTGTTATATAAATGTTTCTTCCCTCCTGCAACACTCCACAAAATAATAATACTTTTCTTTCTGTCTGAATTCTCCCTCTCTATTCAGCTATTGGAAATTATTTGATCATATGCTTTTTCCAAGTCCCTAAAAACCATATGTATGTCTCATTCTCTGCCTTGGTACGTTTTCATCAACCCCATAAAATATAAAAGGAGTTTATTCACCATATAAATTAAATTGATTTTCTTAAATCTTTCCTCTTCTCCTAATCTATGCCCAATCACCGTTTCCCGTGATTTTATGGTGGTTCGCAAGTTTTAGGGTAAATTACACTGGCACCCCTTAAGGTGCAGATACATAATTTCCAATGTGACTATGAACATTATCTTGTTTTGTAATGTAAATTTCTGAATCATTTATATACGTATTATTTCCTTGACTTTTGCAGCCTAAAACGTTAGCTACTCTGAAAGAACAAAATGATGCATCAAAGACGATATATGTTGGAAACTTGGCATATGGAGTGCAACAGGCTGATGTGTATGTATATTTTAATAAAGGTTCTCATCAATTATTGTCTGTACATCTTTTTCTAATTTCAAGATTGTTTAGGGAAAATCTCTTCAAAGATTGTGGAGGTATTGTTTATGTTCATCCAAATACAGATCATCAAGGGAGGCATAAAGGCTTTGTACATGTTGAGTTTTCAACGGCTGAAGCAGCACAAAAGGTAAGCTTTTATGACCATGTGTTGCAAATCATTTAGAATTGCTAAAAGTAATTGAATGATAATTGTACTTCAGTAAGCAACAAAGCCATATACTTCCTTAGCAATTTGATTTATTGAATGTTTCTTATCAATATAGTATTTTCAATGAAATTTATTTTATTTGATTGCTAAAGTAAATTGATACCTTGTATTTAGTTGTGTTCGAGGCTTGATCGTTGTTGGTTTTCTGTTAAATTGTGCAATTCTGATGATGGTATCAGTTCATGGTTGCTTCAAGAAGTGTATGACCTTGTCTTTGGAATAGAATGATGGATTGACGTCATAAATCTACACACACACACAGAGATATATATAGTTTAATGTGTGAATATCATGATATATTAGATGGGAGGTGCAAGAGAGTACTAATCAGTTTTGTAAAAATGTATTAAGATCCAAGTTTTATTGCCATTATCGTTTTCAAAATCTCTTTAGGGCACAACTTGCTTAATTTTTGTTATATAATGTATTTTGATAATCAAAATACAATCTATATTTATTGTGATAATAGTGGTTTATAAGCTTATAATATATGATTTGAGGAAGCATAATATTTTTTTTTTATTTATGATAATTAAGTAATTAACCAATATAAACCCACGTCCAATATTTTTGTTTTCTCTTTCATAACATGGTATCTAGTGCCTAAATGTGACATCTTGAAAATTGTGATCCACCTTGAGCACCTATTGTCCACATTGATAGTTTTTTTTAACTGAGTACATATCTAGTTTTTTGCTGGAAACGTTGGTTGTCACCCTTTCTTTTCTGTGACATTTTCGGCCACTATTGGCCATCGTCAACTATTCTAGCTCTGACATGTCCAAGTACTTGCTCACAAATGATTTTTATTACATACAAACAAGACCACATGGTGTTGTGTGATGGGGCTGTTCCATCCATCCTTTGGATGTCAACTTCACACCACTAAGGCGATCCCAACCCCATACTCCCAGTTTTGATCTAACACTATTTGATGGGTTCTATTGTCCAAATGATATTTCCAATACCTTCTCTTGTGTTTGGTCTTTTCTTTGGCTGACTATCTTTCAATAGTTCTTTTGACCCAACGAAAGTAGATACCCCTATTTTTTCAAATTTCACACTTGCTACTGAGAAATTAAATGGTTCCAACTATCACCCTCAAGCTTTAGATATCAAGATTATCTCACTTCTTCCTCAACTTCTACAGTAGTGATTGTTTGTGCCAAATGGGAAAAGATTGGTGCTTAACTATGCAATGTAATCAAGTCTACCCTCCACCCCTCTACTAGGATTAAGGTGTGCGCCCTTTATAGTTTGACACTCAATGCTTATATTATGTTTTCTATGACTTGATTTTTATTGTTACTCCTCTGCCGCATTGCCCTATGCTTGCTTACCTTTGGCGTGTTAATGTTTCATTGCATGATTTGAATGAACTTTGACCTCTTCCCACCTCTATACGAGTCAACCCTTTAGAAAAAACTAGAGAATCTTAGAACTTGCCTACTTGGTTTGAATCTTCCAAAATTGGAGATCCCACATTGTTTAGAGATAAGGCTAATTTAAAATATATAAGTGGGGGCAATCCTCATCTTACAAGCCGATTTGTGCAAATGAGTTAGGCTTAAACTCACCTCCTAATATGATATCAGAATCTATTCTGACGAGGTCTGATGAGCCTATTGTGTCACTATTGAATCATCCACAAATATTTAGTCTTACCCATGAGATGTTCATGTCTTGGCATGAAGAAGGTGCATTGGTCTGATGAGCCTATTGTGTCACTATTGAATCATCCACAAATATTTAGTCTTACCCATGAGATGTTCATGTCTTGGCATGAAGAAGGTGCATTGGAGATCCTATATCATCATCTTATAAGCCGGTTTTGTAAGGTTTTGTAAGAATAAGTCGACTTAAACTCACTTCCTAATATCCATCCGTAGTTTTTGGTTAATTATATCATCAAAGCACATCTAAAGATTTCAGCTTGACTTTTGAAATTTCGACATATCTAACTTTTTAACTGTATTGAAATTTGACTCTTAAAATTATGACAGACAGTTATTCATATGTGAAAACTTATCTTGGCAAGTAAACACCTACAAGAAATAATTTTCAACTATACCTTTTTTTAATTGTGTTAGCTTGCTAGTAAATTCTACACATACACTAAACTATTACATTTGTTATTTACTAACATTACTATTGGGCTGTACTTAGTCATAGTCTTAAAAATTCAATCATTTAATTATTTTATTTTACTTTAGTGTAAATTTTTATCATAATTTATCATTTTATATATGTATATCATTATTAAAAAATATAATGTAAATATTAATTATTATTTTAGAATTTTAATACATTCTTTTAGCTCACCAGGCCATAGACAAATCCCTCTTAGGGTAGCGTGATTGTTGCTGGTCCGTCGAGTTTTTGTACATGGAGGGGATCGATCATACGATTCCCGCTACATCGATCATCCTTACATCGTGTGAAACTGTGATGTCTACTATGTCAACTCATGAGGTTTTTTATTGTTTGCATTTAACATAAAATAGTATACTTTTACCTCCTTATTCATGTTTATAGCCACGAAAGTGCATAATTTTATATTTGTTAACAACTAAAATTGAAGAAAACTTAAAATGGATTAATTCTAAAGGGATAACTTTAAATATTAAAAATAAATTTGTGCCATTTTAATACATAACAGTTTAAATAATACATATCTTTTTCACATTCATTTCTTTTAATTTGAAAAAAAATAATTTTTTTTCTTCTAAACTGTGAGTTTAGAGAACACTTCTAAATGAGAGTTTGAATTCATGGAAGTAAATTTGAAGAGATATTTATGAGTACAAATGGAGCAGAAAATTATATAAATAATTAAATAAATAGAACAAATTTAGAATTTATTATCTTTTTTAATTGAAATGACTATAGCATTAGTATGACCCCTCCTATGTAATATGCTATGGATAGTTTTGAAACCCATCTAAACCACTCCATGCTTCTACAGTAACAACTAACAAAGCATTCCAAAACTGCGGACCTGTGATTTTAAGGTCCATGTTTTAAAAGTCATGGGGAAAAAAATATTATTTTATGACAATTCATGTATGTCCAAAATAATTCGGGTGGGAAAATTTGACAGGGCTATAGTTTTTTACTTACGTACTTTACGTATGAAGGTAAGAGAGGTTTAGATCAAGTAGAGAAGTACAAAAAGTACACTATATCTATCAGCTAGGAGTCTAGGACACCTACTGATTACTTTGAACAGAGTGGTTATAATCCGTATGCAACAAAAGATAGTTTTTCAATAGGAAATAAACAGCTTTTCTAACAAGTTCATCCAAACATTTTTAACTCATGCATTGTATATTGTTTCTAACAACTTATATACTGCTTCTTAACCTGGTCAATGGTCATTTGTTATAAAGCCATTCCCTTTATCGTGCCTGAAACGAGAACCACCAAGTCTCAACTAACTAGGTGCTGTTGGCTACATTCATCGTTCGAACCTGTCTTTGCATACCAATTAGTTTTAAGTTATATTTCTAGGCTTTCTTATGCCTGTCTGGCTGTGCCTCATCGTCATCTGTTTGTTTTTGTTTATTGAAGACATTATTGAACTGACAATCAATTTGCTTGTATATCATAGGCTCTTGCGTTGGGTCATACAGAACTTTTTGGACGTCCCATCAGAGTTGAATTAGCTCGAGAAAAAAGGCATAGCTACAGTAGAAGGTAATCTAATATCTACACATGCATAATAAAACCATGAGCATGCCTCTTGACTAAATTATTCAGTGTTTGGACAAATTCCTGCCTAATTGTTCGAATGTGTATTTCTTATAAACATGGCCATTTTGAACTGCAGAACATTTTACTTTTTTTCAGTGTGCATTTGCGTGGTTTATTGTCTCATGTAATATATATATATATATATACTCGTTTGGTCCAGGGTGCTTGGATAAGCTTTGGAAAAAAGGCACTTTCATGTTATAGTTTTTTTAATCATCTTTTTTTTTTTATGATTTATGTTCTATCTTAAAAAAAATTGTTAAAAGGTGTATTTTTTGAAACAAATAGAGATGAGTCTTTAATCTCTTGTATTTTTAGATTTCTTTTATGTTGTATAATGCTCACTTCTTCCCTTTGCTGTTTCCATGTTAATAATTTTAGCAACTGGAGCAACTCATTCCAGAAGGGTGAAAGAATTCAATCTCTAACTGCATATGTCACGGGTTTTGATTGTTCCCTCGTGGAAGAAGAGGTATTTTTTTTTTTTTCTTATCATTTTCTTTTACACCACTCCCTGCACTGATTGCGTGAATCTCTTTCTGTTTACTCTTTGCTTGGTTTAACAGGAGTACTTAGCTGTATTTAATGCCTACTTTTTTCTTTCAGATAAAAGCTAGCCTGGAAGAGCATTTTGGTTCTTGTGGAGAGATTACGAGGATATCAATTCCGAAATTTTATGATTCTGATGCATTTAAGGGGTATGTGTTCTTGTTCTGATGTAAGTTAGGTTACAATATACTGTTAAATGTTTGATATGCCGCTGCATTTACCTATGAACCTTTTCGTATCTATATCAGTAGTATGCAATTTGATTTTGTTAATTTGTAGAGATTAATTCTCCGTTTTTTCACATAGATATTTCAGCAGTCCATAATATTGTTAAATGAAATAAGTAGAACCTATGGTGGTTTAGTGAAAATTTGAAAGATACTAGACTTCATTGCGAGCTCGCAAAAGCAGATTGATTTTTTGATTTATGCCAAATGCCATTTCTGCTATTATCAATTACACTTAAGGAATAAATCTTATTTTTCTGCCTTTTAATGTTATTTTATTTATGTCCGTTTGTTATCATTAACGTTATTCAATGCAGTAGTTATTGGAGCAATATTTTTATTAACATTGAGACTCTGGCTCATAAACAGCTTATATCCCGCACAACAATTAAGTACAACTCTGTAGAATGAAATCAGTGAACTTAGACTAATAGAATAGGAAAAGGTTTATTTGCTTGTTTGTTAAGGAGGCTGCTTGCTGGGAATAATCTTTTTCTTATCATTCATCAGCTGGATAAATTCACTTTGTTTACACAACTGTTGGAAGTTATCTAGAGATTATACAGTAATCTCCACACGTAGTGTGAGACTTATTTTATTTTGTTACTTTACTTTTTTAGCTATCTTATTTACACAAATAGAATTATCTCTTTGTTGAATATTTTTTCCTCTCTCTCCCTCATTTGGCTCCTAGAGCATAAAACTTCCCACTGAGTAGAAGGCCAGGTCATAGGAATGGTATAAAAAATATCCTTTTGGAATTCATAGACTTTAAGCTTAATTTAACTTTGTGAAATCAAATTAATAAATAGAGGTTTATATTCACTTATACATATATATATTTTATAATTTTGTTCATATATTGTAATTATCGACTGTAGGAATAGAAAGAGGGCTTGATAGACTCAACAATCCTTATTAAGATTCTGATATACTCTCCTACCATCTTAGAAAATATATTTTAAATCTAACTCAATCTTATAATACTGGTTTAGTAAGAAATTGAGTTTATATATTATAATTTTTATCATATGTTTGTAATTGAAGTAGGATGTTTAAGAGTAATGACCTCTTTGTTTAAATTTCTCCTTTTAGGACCTCAGAAACCATGAAATCTCTTAAACATAATTAGTGCAAGAATTAGTGCGTATAGCATTCTAGTCTCAAATATCAAAATTTGCAGGTTTGCTCTCCTAGACTTCAAGGATATTGACAGTGTGAACAGAGCTCTAGAACTCGATCAAACTGAGATTGGAGGTTATACCTTGGAAGTTGAAAAAGCAAGGCCTCGACGTGATAACCAGAATGTAGATGGCATTAGAGGTGGTGGACGGGATGGAAATGGCTCCAACAATGGAGATGGTTGGGGAGAAAGCAGTGCGGGTGGATGGCATTCTGGTGGTGGGTGGCATTCTTTATTTTTTTCATGAAGACATATCTATTTCAGTTTTTCACAGTTAGATTTTTGTTTCCTTGTGATTGAGTTTATTTATTTTGAACCATTTACTGAATTACTTACAATTATGTAATCATTATATTGACCCTACCTTAACTTTTGTCATTATAATAAACTCTCAAAAACTATTAATAAAAAGTTCTTGCATAATCAAAATGTTGTTTTTCTGAGCAAAAAGTATGGAAGTCTGTCTTATGCATCTAAAATAATAAGTGAATTAATTCAATAACAACCTTATAGTTACATGTCTCCTGAAAAATGGTATTTCTATACTAAACATATTATAAGAAAATTCCTCCTCACATAATTACTTGTCATCTATACCATTATATGAAGCAGGTCTTAATTTGGTAACTTCTTTTATATCATCTTTAATTGGACAATTTTATTTCATGATAAAAATAAATAATTGAATAACTCTTGTATGTCAAAATAACTAAATAATTTTTAATTTTTAAAAATAACTACTACATAATTCTTATAATATTATTTCTATAAAAATATATATATGTGTATATATATATATATATATATATATATATATATATATATATATATATATTTAGATTGAATTACTTTTCTATTTTTTAAATAATTATTCATAAAAATAATAAAATTATATATTTCAATATAATAAAAATATGAATACAGAAGAGCTCGAGTGCATGTGTTTTCCCTAGTTTAGAATAATATTTTATCACATAAAACAATAGCTTCCATGACTTCCATAAACAATAAAGTAATTATTTATGCCCAGTTTGTTTTCAGGGTGAGTTTTGTTCGTGAAGAGGTATGTGAGGATGTGTGTTGTGTTGGATCATGTGATACGGATTTGCAGGGAATGGTAGGCAAAGAAACATAGAGAACATTTGTTAGACATCTAAATCAACATCATAGGGGGAGTAATAATTCTAATAGGGAGTGGAGAGTTTATGTTAGGAAGAAAAAGAATTAATTGTTAGTGGGTTATGTTAGTTTGGCAATTAGGGGGGTGGAGGCAGTTAGGAACAGTTTGGGGTTTTTAAACCAACCACGGGAGTTTGGGTTGGTTGTTCAGACTTGTTAGAATGTTTCCAGATTGAATTTTGTGTGAAAGGAATTTTTAAATTCCTTTGAAAATTCTGTGTAACTGGTGATATAGAATTGAAAAGTCTTTTTCATTCAGAAATTACGCCGTCTTTCAATTTTCTTTACTATTGTTGTTGAGTGAGTTATTTGGTTCTTCACAAATTGGTTCGACCTGTCAGATCATCGAGAGGAGGAAAGATGGAACAAAGGACGAGTTTTTAGAGAAATGGGCCGACAAAAATGGGAACATTATAGAAGATATGTGTATGGATATTTATATTTTTGTAATTAAAGAAAGCATGTCAGAAATGATGAAAGGATTCAAGAAGAGTGACAAGAATTATGAGGGTGGAGAGAATTCCGTCAACGATGAAGAAGAAAAAGAATTAAGAGCAAAGAGACGGAATCAGATTGAAGGAGAGGAAGAGGAAGAAGTGAGATCGTGGACAAAGAGGGTTGATCTGCCGATGTTTGAAGGGAGTGATCCTCATAGATGGGTGTCCAGGGCGGAGAAGTTAAACGTATCTGCCATGGAGAAACTGAAGTTGGCTTTTATCAGCATGGAGGGAAGTGCTAATCACTGGTTTAGTTTTAGGAGAAAAAAGGCAAAGAACCATTCTTGGGAGGAATTTACAGCAACTCTGATTTGGAGGTATGGAGGAAAAGAGAGGAGTTCTGTTTTTGAAAAGTTGGCCAAGATAAAACAGAAAAAGGAGCATGGAAGATTATATTCAGGAATTTGAGGTGTTGGTATCTGTAACTCCCAATATTCCAGATGATCAATTGATGGGTTATTTTCTTTCGGGCTTAAATACGAAGATAAGGAATTAAATTCGACCTCATGATCCCAAAGATTTGATGAGAACTATGGAAATTGCTCTTGATTTGGATGAAAATGCACAAACTGAGAAGGGAGGGACGAACATGTATAGAAGTTCTTTCTCTCGATATCAAGGAGAAATTGGGTTGACAACAAAGAGTGAATTTATAAGGGTGGAAACGGAGCAAAAGGAACCAGTGTGGTGAGCAATGCAAGGAAAGATGTAGATGAGAGGCCAAAGGAAACTTGTAACGGGGTGAGTGGAGGAGAAGGAACGAAAAAACAGGGGTTCCAAAACGTTGCCATACCCTGAATATGTTAAGAGAAGAGAAGAGGGGAGATGTTTTCATTGTGGTGGTGCTTACAGTTATGGCCATCGTTCTCCTGACAAGAATTTGCACGTGGTGATTTGTGGGGATAGTGAAGAGGAAAAAAAAAAGGGAGATATGCAGGGTTTTGAGGAGGATTCTAGAGAGGAATTGGATAGGAATAACCGAGGATCGTCCATGAGTCTTTCAGTGCTTCCTGTTGGAGGTTTAACTCCTCCACAAACCATGAAGATGGTCGGGAAAGGAGGTTATGGTGTTGATTGATAGTGGGGCGAGTCACAACTTCATATCCACTGAATTAGTGTAGCAATTGGGATAGTTAAGGAGTATACTCCTTTATACACAATGAAATTTGGGGATGGACATAGGAAGGAGACTAATGGATATTGTTAAAATTTGGAGGTGGAATTGGAAGGGTTTATCATAAATGAAACGATTTTTCTGTTTGAATTAGGGGGTGTGGATATGATATTAGGAGTGGTTTGGTTGGCAAAATTGGGTGAGTTGTAACTGAATTTGAAGACACCCACAATGAGTTTTACGGGACAATGACAAAAGATTCAACTCAAGGGAGATCCTACCCTATCCAAGAAATTGGTGAGCCCGAGGGAATTGAAGAAAGAAACTAAAATAGTTGTTGTGTCTATGTGCTGGAAATCTAAAATTGATGACTTAGGAGGAATAGAGATGAGAGGAGTAGAGCTATCTCAACAACGGGCCTTGGAGATGAAAGGAATATGAGGTGTTTATAGAACCTAGAGGATTACCACCAAGATGACATGTGGATCATAAAATTCCTTTGAAGGAAGGGGTGGAGGCGATAAATGTGAGACCATATAGATATACCTATGTGATGAAAATTGAGATAGAGAAGTAGGTGGGGGAGATGTTAAAAGCAGAGATTAGTCAGCCTAGTAACAGTCCTTATTCAAGCCCAATGATTTTAGTGAAGAAGGATGGAAATTAGAGGTTTTGTGTTGACTATAGGGCTTTGAATAAAGCCACTATCCCTAATAAATTTCCTATACCTGTCATTGAAGAACTACTGGATGAATTATATGGAGCTTGTTATTTTTCGAAGATTGACTTGAAGGCTGGTTATCATCAAATAAGGATGTGTGAAGAAGATATCAAGAAGACTGTGTTTAGAACTCATCATGGGCATTATAAATCTTTGGTGATGCCTTTTGGGTTGACGAATGCCATTGCTACTTTTCAATGTGCCATGAATGAGGTATTATAGGTTTATTTGAGGAAGGGGGGTTTGAATGGACAGAGGAAAGTACTGCAGCCATGGAGAGATTAAAGAAAGCTATCACTACTGCTCCTGTGTTTTAAAAATGCCAGATTTTAGCATTCCTTTCTATATTGAATGTGATGCTTCAGAGAGGGGAATTGGAGCAGTGTTGTACATAATAAATGGCCTGTTGCTTATTTCAGCAAGGTTTTGGCTGAAGCTTCGTTAAAAAAAATCTATATATGAGAAGGAATTAATGGCCTTAGTGTTGGTTATTCAGCATTAGAGGCCTTATTTGCTAGGAAGAAGGTTCACTGTGTACACAGATCAAAAGAGTTTGAGATATTTGTTAGAACAGCGCATCACTACTCAAAACCAACAAAATTGGTTGGCCAAATGGATATGGTATGAGTTTGACATCGTGTATAAGTTAGAAAAACAAATAGGGTGGTTGATGCTTTGTCATGAGTGGTGGAGAATATTGACAGAGAAGAGATAGATTTGGCTGTAATCTATAGACCTTATTGGCATGATGTCAAGATGATTCAATAGGAGGTACAGAAAGATCAAGAGCTAACACGGATAATTAAAGAGGGATTCTAAATCGAATGGCCATTACACATTGGAGAATGATGAACTGCATTATAAGGGGAAGTTGGTGTTAGCTGCTAATTCTGTGTGGATTCCCAAACTGCTGCAGAATTCCACTTAACACTAATGGGGGGCCATTCTGGAGTGTACAGAACTTATTGTCACATTGCTCAAACTTTACATTGGAAGGAAATGAAAAAAAGGGTTACAGACTTTGTGGTAGTCTGTCCGATTTGTCAGCAAAGTAAATATTTGGCTAGTCATCCTCAAGGGTTGTTACAACCATTGCCAATACCAGAGGCAGTATGGGAGGAGGTAAGTATGGATTTCAAAATCAAATTACCAAAATCAAATGGGTTTGATGCTATTATGGTAGTGGTGGATAGATTGAGTAAGTATGGGCATTTCATTCCGCTTAAAAATCCTTATTTAGCACGTGTGGTGGCTGAAAATTTTATGAAGGAAGTAGTGCGGTTACATGGTATTCCTGATGCCATTGTCAGTGATCGTGATTCTACGTTTATGAGTTTATTTTGGAAGGAATTATTTAAATTACAGGGGACAATATTGAAAATGAGCAATGCATACCATCCTAAGTCTGATGGGCAAACAGAGGTTCTTAATAGAATTTTAGAGACATATCTTTGTTGTTTTTGTTCTGAACAGCCTAAAGGATGGATTATTGTCATTGGGGTTGAGTATTGGTATAATACTACTTATCAAGGAGCTGCAAACTGTACACCTTTTGAAGTTGTGTATTGAAGAGCATCTCCTTCATTAGCTCGATTTATACTAGGAGAGACAGTTGTAGCAACATTAGTCCAAGATCTTATGGATAGAGATGAGGCTTTAAAGCAACTAAAGTTCCATTTGTAGAGGGCCCATGATCAAATGGTGAGGTTTGGAAACAAGCACAGGAGAGTAGTAAACATTGAAGTGGGTGATATGGTTTATTTGAAGATCCGACCACATCAACAACAATCGATGCATACAAAATTGCATCAAAAACTATTAGCACGCTATTATGGTCCTTTTCGGTGATTGCTAAGGTGGGAAATGTAGGTTTTAGATTGCAGTTGCCTAAACATGCTCGAGTACATCTTGTGTTTCAAGTATCCTAGTTGAAGAAAGCAGTGGGGGATCAACATGTGGAGTGCAAAATTCCTCTAGATTTATAGGGATAAGGGTTAGTGATAAAACTATAGCAGATTCTGGGTAGAAGAATTGTAGATGTACAGGGTTCTCCTACGAAACAGGTACTGGTGCAATGGCAAGATGAAGGGGATGAAGTTGTGACTTGGGAAGATGTAGAGCTGGTGAAAGAACAGTTTCCTGAATTTCACCTTGACTACAAGGTGGATGATGGGCTAGTATTGTTAGATATCTAAATATGGATTTCACAGTCAAATTACCAAAATCAAATTGGTTTGATGCTATTATGGTAGTGGTGGACAGATTGAGTAAGTATGAGCATTTCATCCACTTAAAAATCCTTATTCAGCGCATGTGGTGGCTGAAAATTTTATAAAGTAATGAGGTTATATGGTATTCCTATTGCCATTGTTAGTGATTGTGATTCTATGTTTATAAGTTTATTTTGGAAGGAATTGTCTAAATTACATGGGATAGTATTGAAAATGAGCACTGCATACCATCTTGAGTCTGATGGGCAAATAAAGGTTCTTAATAGAATTTTAGAGACATATATTCGTTGTTTTTGTTCTGAATAGCCTAAAGGATGGATTAATGTCATTGGGTGGGCTGAGAGACTATTGTAGAAGCAGTGGCCCAAGATTTTATGGATAGAGATGAGGCTTTAAAGCAACTAAGGATCCATTTGCAAAGGGCCCATGATCAAATGGTGAGATATGGAAACAAGCACAGGAGAGTATTGTTAGATGATCCAGAGGGGAGTATTGTTAGATATCTAAATCAGGATCATAGGGGAGTAATAATTCTGATAGGTAGTAGAGAGTTTATGTTAGGAAGAAAAAGAATTAATTGTTAGTGGGTTATGACAGTTAGGCAGTTAGGAGGATGGAGGTAGTTAGGAACAATTTGGGATTTTTAAACCAACGAGAGAGTTTAGGTTGGTTGTTCAAACTTGTTAGAATGTTTACAGATTTAATTCTCTGTGAAAGGAATTTCTAAATTCCTTTGAAAATTCTGTGTAACTACTGATGCAAAATTGAAAATTCTTTTTCATTCAGAAATTACATTGTCTTTCAATTTTCTTTACTATTGTTGTCGAGTGAGTTCTTTGGTTCCCAACAACATTAGCTAAGCAAGAGTGAAGTCATCGAATTGCCCTTGTTTTTAGGCACATGCATGTAGAGATTTGTTTGCATGCAAAGTTTTCTAAACTGTATTAGAGGTCGAGAGATTCGTTTGTTGAACAGTAGATGGTATTGAAACTTGCATTAAAAACCTGGAATTCATGTCTTGGGTTCAAACTACCTCGTTCATCTTTCTTAGCTGAGTGCTTGAGTGCTTGGTGTGAGCCGAGTTCTTTATTTTTGGAGTGTGAAGAAGAGTTGAAGTGGTTGTTTGGTGAGGGCTTTTGTGTATGAAGAAAGGTGTTGGTGGAGGTGGTTTGGTGGTGTTCTATTAAGAAGTGTCGTTGGTGGACCTCATTTCAAGATCAATAGGTAAGGTCCTTCACATTTGTACATCATATATGTAGGTGCATGATTGAAACATGTGATTTGAGGTGATAGATGCAATTTGTAGCAGAACAACAATATCTGCAATGGAAAACCTAATCAATTATGGGTTATGATAATCAATTACGCTTCAAAGGAAAACATATAATAGGTTATCATGATAATTGTTTATATCCTTCCCTTTCATATGCAATTGTTTTTCTATTTTGTTTGATTAGCTTGGAGTTAAGTAATCTAAAATTTGTACTATAATTAAATGATGTATTGTAGGTACTTGCTTTGATGACCTCATTGTCGACCTCGTTGCCATAATTGGTTTTGGTGGCCTCTTGTTGCATTGTTGTCATCATCAACAAGTAAGCACCTAATTTCCATCCATACATGTGTGCTTGCTTTGCATTGTCCACGCTTAAAACGTGTGAAGTTAGGTTGATTGTAGGCATGCATGCCACCCATAACCAACTATTGGAGAATGAAAATCGATTTTCCCCGCCATAATTGATTATGGAGTGGTTTGTTTGCATACTAGTAGATATTGTTTGCAGTTATTTGTATGACATTGTAATTGATTATCTGAAGTATATATAAGTAATGAGTTTGGATTTTGATGTCGAGTGAAAGAGAGATAATAGATTATGGTGGTATTTTGTGTTTATGTTAAGATTATGTTGTTTGTGTGTATGGGAAATGGTATTATTTGTCTGAGAGAAGGAGATTAGTTTGGTTAAAGAAAGTAGTATATTATTAATTTTAAATTATTGATTTGGAAATGGTAAATATGTTAAGGTAAATAAGCATATAATTATTTGTAGTTTATATTACAATTTATATTAATTTAACTAATACGTAAATATGTTTATATGAATATTTTTAAATTATTATTATATTGTAGTTTATTTTGAAATTATTGTTATATAGTAATTTAGATTAGTGTTTTGAAGTTTAAAAAAGAATGACCATATACTTTAACTTGAGCAAATAATTAAATTAATATTGAAGTTTAGAATAGAAAATGTTAATGGACTATAAAATATTAATTTTGATTGTAATGAGATATTTACATTGAATTCAAATAATTTGGATATAATTTATTTAAATATAAAATATGCGAAAACATACTTGTAAAACATATATTTGAATTTAAATTAATTTATATTTTTATAAAATTTAATTAATTACAAAATAATAAATGTTATGGTTGTATGAATAAAAGACATTTTGACATGGCACATGAAAAAGATTGGTCTTTGGATTTCAACAACAGAGACATGGATGACAATGTTGTTAGTGTGGACTTTAATTTAATTTCACACTTACAACAACAATTACAACTCCATACAAAAGTAGCAGTAATGATGATCATTTGCATCATTACTTATGGTTTGAATATGTTGTGTTGTCAAGTAGTACAACAAACATTATTAGGAAGTTTGTACAAAAGTGTCATCAACAGGAGTTGATGTCATATTTGGTGCACTAAACAATGTCGTGAAATTATTCAAATGGGATTGCAATTATGTCAACAATTAAGGGGAATTGGGTTAGTAGAGGATGCATTCCAGTCAACGATTGATGAGTAAGTTGCTAAATTTCTACACATCATTGGACAAATGTAAAGAATCGAAGTGTTTCATTATTTTTTCATCGATTTGGAGAAACATTCTCTCATCATTTTTATAATCTGTTGAATGCAATTTTCATGTTGGACGAAGAATTTTTAATTAAACCATCCGAGAGCAAGGTGCAACCTCATATGCTAAATAACAACCATTTTTTACCCATCCTTTAAGGTAACGGTGTGACAAATTGAAGTGTAACTTCACATACATGATGTATGACATGATTGTTAGTTACATAAGATTTTTTTACCCTTTATGATTATTTAGGAATCATAGATGACACTCATGTATGTGTGAATGTCACACAATTGGGTGCCTCTTGCTTTCTCGGAAGAAAAGATTGGCCAACTCAGAATGTATTTGCTACTTGTGATTTTGACATGAAATTCACATATTTTCTAGTCAAGTAGGAAGGAACAACATCTGATCCAAGAATATTAAAAGATGCCCTTATTCGAAAGGATTCACAGGCAGTACCTGAAGGTTAGTTCAATTTGATTTGGTGTACTTCATGTGTGGTAAGTTAGTATTTAGTGCTAATTAGTATAAATGTAATGACTGTAGGAAAACACTACCTTGGGATGTCAACTTTATTCTAAAATCACACATTATAACACCATATTGCGGTGTTAGATACCACTTGAAAGAGTATTCCCAAAGAGGTCCACAAAACCCACGAAAGTTATTTAATAATCATTATTCATCACTTTGAAATGTAATTAGAAGGACGTTTGTTGTGTTGAGAAAACGATTTTCAATAATAGGTAGTGGAATAGAACCTGTCATGAGCATGGGTGAGTAAGTAATTAGAACAACACACGTGGAGGATGAAATTGAAAATAATGAGAGTGAAAAGTTGGTTATTACGGAAGGACAGGTGTCTCATGTTGCAGAAATTGAAGGCTCAAGAAGGAGTAACCGTAGAAGGCCTTTTAGCAAGAGGTGGGAGCACTTTAGGGCACAGAAAAATTGTGGTACTATTCACCTTCCCCCTAAAATTGTTTCCTTCCTTCATCTATTTCTCTTTTGCTGATTTCTCTCTTTCCAAATCCATAAGTTGTTAGCCATCATAGAACCGCAACACCATCGTCCTCACAACTTGCATGTTATTTTCTTTTCTTTACGTTAGACAGATTGTATTATGCTATTATTGTTTATTGTTCCATTTTATCAAAATAATACACGTTCATGTCTAAGGTTGTTATATCCTTACATCATCACTCCTTTAAAAGGCAATGGAAAATATAGTTTTAGCATGTTGCATTCTTCACACCTTTCTTTACAGGGTAGATAACGATCAGTAGCTAGTGAATGAAATAAATTGAGAGTTTATGATGCAAGACGTAAATGCCTCTCTCTCAAGCTCGTGAGGATAATTATAGGCAAAGGTCAAACATTAAAGATAGTATAACTGATGAAATAACTTGTATTTTGAATAAGAACTTTCTTTGCTTTTATTTTGATATAATAGGTAATTTGTTTCTAAATCATATCTTCATATCTCTTATGGTACCATTATTCGTTGAGTTATATTTGCAATGGGTACAACATGAACAGAGGAAAGAGTGTTGTATTGGAGTCATTTGTAGGTATCTGTGAGTTCATAAAATGGATTGATGACATGGACTTATGACGGTTGTCAGCTATGGTTGACAAGACACAACTGGCGAACATGAAAGAAGTTAGATCAACCAAGCCTACAGTAACATTGTTGAGTCTCTTTGTCACTCTGGCTTAGTAGGGATAAGAAAAAACAACGTAAAAAAAAGGCAGAAAATCCTCAAAGATAGATGGCGCAATTATTTATTTAATGAACTTAGTGGATTTGCATGGAATGAATCAACAAAATGTTTTGAGGTTGAAGCTGAAGTCTGGGATGACTTAATCAAGGTAATGTATGCAACTTTAGTAAATACTTACATCATAAATGATTAAGTAAATTCAAATGTGTTTTGTATGATGTTTATTTTCTAGCAAAGTCCTCTAACGCTAATGTCAAACTCAAGAAAATGTAGGTCTCAGTTTCATATTTTTCTACGGAGAATTCTGATACAAATAGACAAAGTTGATTTTCAACCCTAAACAATAGCTAAATGTTATCTTAATTATGGAGATGATAACATAATTACATAACTACAATCGTACAATTCCACAAATTTTGGTAGTCTACTATACAAGATATTTTGTTAGAATATTCTGCTAATAATAGTAATATTCTGCCTTTAATAATTCAGAAATTAATTTTATTGACATAATATCCCAACAATTAATTCATAATATTCCAATAATTAATTTCATATTATTCCAGCAATTAATTCCATTGACATCCCCCATCAAATTGATGATGGTAAATCTACGAACATCAATTTGCTAATCAGGAAATTATGGTAGTGACGCATCAAGGATTTAGTGAAGATATTAGCGATTTGGATTGATGTGGAGACATAAAGGAGAGTGGTAACTTGGCGATCATAGGCTTCTTAAATGGAATGACAATCAACCTCTATGTATTTTGTTCCTTTATGTTAAATATGATTTGCTGCACTTTGTATGACACTTGTATTATTAACATGTAGTGGAATTGGTTGTGCTTGAGTAACACCAAGTTTTGACAAAACACCAGGCAACCAAATAATCTCTGAGTATGCTATAGACATAGCACGATATTCTACTTTAGTGGGTGATTTAGAGACCGAGTCTTGTTTCTTACATTTCCATGAGATTGGAGCATCACCTAGAAACATACATCAACCAGTAGTTTATTTCCTAATGTTTAGACAACCAACCCAATCAATATCACTATATGCTTGGAGTTGGAGTGAAGAACCAGCAGGAAAAAAATAAACCATGATTGGAGTGCCCAGGACATATCTAATAATGTGGTGTACCGCTAAAAGATGGAAATGGCGAGTGGATTACATGACTTTGCTAACTGTGTGGACAACAAAAGAGATGTCAGGTCGTGTGATGGCTAGGTAGATAAGGCTACCAACCAGCCTGTGGTATGAAGTGGGGTCCTCAAGAATTTCTCCTTCATCCTCTTTGTTAATAGTAGTAGCATTGGTGAGCCATAGAATTGAATAAGGTCCCGAATATACTTGTAATGAGTGTCAAAGAGGTCTTAGTCTTGATAAAGTACTTCTAACCCCAAGAAGTAAGTGAGGTGGCCAAGATATTTCATGTGAAAAGTTATATGCAACAATGTATGAATTGTAGAGATGACTTATTGATTAGAACCAGTCACCACAATGTTGTCCACATAAAGAAGAAGTACCACAATTCCTTTAGAAGTTCGTTGGATAAAAAGGAATGGATCATACTGACTTTGCGTGAAGGAAAATCCAAGTAGTTTAGTTCAAAAAATTTTAAACCATATCGTGGTGCCTCTTTCAATGCATATAAAGAGCATTTAAGTTTACGCACATCATTAGGTGATGCGATGGGTATACCTATAGGAAGTTTGATGTAAACTTCCTCTTTGAGGTCACCATGGAGGAATGCATTCTTCACATACATCTAATCTAGTGGCCAAGATAGCAATAGCAAGAATAGTGCCCGTAATAGTCATCTTGGCTACAAGAGCAAAGGTCTCCTCATAGTCAACATCAAAGTCTTGCTTATTTCTAAGAACGACTAACCTAGCCTTGTAACGGCTATGAATCCATCTGAATGAAGCTTTCTTGTGAATACAAATTTGCTGCCAAGAGGTTTAATAGATGGAGGCATGGAACAACATCCCATGTCTGATTTTCTTCTAATTCTAGAAGTTGTGTTTCAATAGCTTGTTTATATGAAGAAGGAACAAGAACGAAAGCTAAAGTTGCTACCAAGGATTTTGGGGAAGAAAAATCATACTTTTTCTGGTGGTCTACCTCTGTATCATAAAGAAGTTGGTTTTGGATCTCTTACACTAGATTAATGGCCAAATAGTGATCTGGAGGGGACCAAAAGGTGTTGGTGGCTAATTTTGAGTGACAGTGTGACGTCTTTGAGATACAAAGAGAGGTTGTGGTGTTGTTGGTCCTTGCTAAAGAGGTAGGAAATAGTGGCAAAGATATAGAGGATGACGAGAGAGTATCATGGTTAGTTGCAAAAAAAAAATATTGTTAGATATCTTATAGATTTTGTATTTGATGAAGTCAAGAGGTGTCAAGAAAAGTCAAAGTGAAGTTGACTCAAACAGAACTCGAGTTCAAGATGATTTTCAAGACTTTGTCTTAGATTTTTGTGTGTGTTTTGATTAAATTACATGCAAGGTTCATAAATCAGTGGTTGATCTAAAAAGATTTAAGAAGTTAATTTGAAACTGTTTTGAAAAATATAAAGAAGTAAAATAAAGTTCAGAGATTTTCAAGTGTTTACCAACCTATTGAAAATCGCTTGAAGAACTGAATCTTGTTGAAGTCTTCCAAGGCAACAAAATTTCCCTTGCCAACCTTCACACTAGTAGGCTTCAATCCAGCTACTAGTTTCCACACAGTTGGAGTTGTCTCCATGTGTACACCCTTCACATAAGGCACCATCTTCTCCCCATCAATGGGAAAGTTTGTGAAGAACACCTTCATCAGGTCGAGATAGAAGTTTCAACCGAGGTTCAAAAACTTCTCCAGCTTTGATGCTTTAACATTTTCCTCACTTTATGAAGTTTCTCTTCCTTGAGCCAAGACAACCTAAGATATTTAGGACTGTTGATCACTAGAGAACCATGTTTTAAGGTGCCTATATTCTGCAATCTTCATTCTACCCGAGCTTTTTGTATACTTTCCTCTCTTTCTTGGGGTACTTGAAGAGGTCATGGCTTTGTGAGAGAATTTCTTGGTAGAGACTTTAGGAAATGTTTCTATATGATTTTGATATGCAGTGTGGAATGAATGCATTCAGAACACAATACTTATAATCTCAAACAAATTGACACAAATGCACAAAATTGATTTTGCAATTAATTAATGCACCAAACCAAGCAATTCTAGCTAAAGCACTGCTCTCTTTCATTTAATTTGGATTTAACATACTTGATTCGGAAATCTATTGAGGCAACCTTTTTGCAGTCAATGCATTTTGACTTCCAATCCATTGCAGACATGTGGCATTGTGTGACTCAATATGCAGTTTTGTTAATTGTTATGCATCAAAACTAACACTAAAGTTAATTTCACATATTGGAAGTGCAAACTTATTTGAATAGTCAAATTACACATTCACTAACACAAGATCTATAGTGATTAATTTTCAGATTACCCATAAATTCACACATAAATTTCGTGTCAGCATTTAATGCAGAATTTCAATTGATTGAATTCTGAAGTCAATCATTTAATTTTTGTACTCAATCAATTTAAATACACGAATCAATCAATTGATATTTTTGACAGTTTGCACTAATAAACAGATTTATGCAGTTTATCAACTAAGAGATATTTGAATAATCCAAAATCCCTAATTTAGTTTTGAGATAACTAAATTTATCTTTAGCAAGTGATTTAGTGAAAAAAATCATCAAATTGTTTTCTTATTTCAACAAATTTAATTTCAGAAACATCATTACTAACATGCTCTCTAATTAATGATGTCTTATCTCAATATGTTGAGTTCTTGAATGTTGCACTAGATTCTTGTTAGATTAATAGCACTATATTATCACAGAATAATGATACCTTTGCGACTTTAAGACCAAAGTCACTAAGTTGTTGCTTAAGCCATAGGATTTGAACACAATAGATTCTGACAACTATATATTATGCTCTTGTAGTATATAGAGCTACACAAGCTTGTTTCTTGTTGTGTCAAAATATCAAACTTGATCCAAGCAAGTGACAGGTTCCACTAGTTCTTTTTTTATTCAATTTACATTTTGCAAAATCTGAATCAGAAAATCCAACAAGACTAATTGTTGCACCATTTGGATACCATAAACCAACATTAACAATCTCTTTGATATAATTAAAAATTCTCTTTACTGCATTGTAGTGTGAGCCTTGGGATTAGCTTGAAATCTTGCACACATTACACTAAACATTATATCTGGCTTGCTAGCCGAGAGATACTTGGATTGATTTAGAAATGTGTCATTCTTGAGTTGCTTGATCTGTAGACCCAAAAAGTAGTTCAGCTCACTCATCATGGACATCTCAAACTCTTCCTATATATCTAAAACAAATCCTTGGCAAAGCTGCTCATTATTTGAACCAAATATTATATCATCAACGTAAACTTGCACAAGAATAATATCATTTTCAGCTCTTTTAATGAAGAGAGTCTTATCTACTTGTCCTCTTTGATAGCTCTTTGACAGTAGAAAATTGCTCAGTCTTTCATACCATTGTCTAGGTGATTGCTTCAATCCATATAGAGCTTTCTTGAACTTGTAGGCATGTCCAAGCAGCTTGTGGTCTTCAAAACCTGGGGATTGTGTCACATACACTTCCTTATTTGTGAATCCATTTAAAAATGCACTTTAACATCCATTTGAAACAATTTGAATCCATGCAAGCAAGCATAAGCAAATAGTAATCTTACAGCCTCTAGCCTAGTAACAAGTGCATAAGTCTCATCATAATCAATACCTTTCTCTTGATTATGCCATTTTGCTACTAGCCTGACCTTATTTCTTTCTATAATAATGCCTTGCTCATCCATTTTGTTTCTAAACACCCATTTTGTTTCAATTACATTCATTTCACTAGTTTTATAAACAAGACACCACACATCATTTCTAGTAAATTGGTTTAGTTCATCTTGCATTGCACAAATCCAATTATCATCACACAAAGCATCATGCACATATTTAGGTTTAATTTGTGAAACAAATACCATATGTTGACACAATAGATTTATAGATTTTCTAATAGATACTCTCTTATGCATTTACCAATCACATTGTCTAAAGACAAGTCCATTAGGACTCTCTACTCTTGAGGCAAATCTGATCTTCTAGCAGTTTTAGGAGGTATTTCTACAACTGTGTCATCTTCCTGCGGCTTTGCAAAACCAACCTCTTTACTATTCTGACCTACAATGATATTTAGCCTTTGAAACTCATTTAATTCTTCATCACCTACAACTAATTTAGGTACTTCCTGCAACCTTTGGTTACTCTCATCAAATGTTATATGCACAGTTTTCTCAATCAACATAATTCTCTTATTATATGTGCTATATACATGACTATGTGATGCATAATCTAGGAAGATACCTTCATCTGCCTTAGCATCAAACTTTCCTAAGTTATCCTTGTCATTATTTAAAATAAAGCACTTGCAACCAAACACTCTCATAGGAGATTTCCTTCAAAATAGGTCTAATTAAAATATTTAAGATATAGAAAGTTGTGTTTATTGCATCAACCCAAAAGTATTTTGAAAGATTGGTTTCAATCAACAAAGTTCTAGCAAGTTCTTTCAAATCTCTATTTTTCCTCTCAATAACCCCATTTTCTTGTGGAGTTCTTGGAGCTGAAAAATTGTGCTTAATTCCAAACTTTCACAAAATATTTCAAATCTTTCATTTTGAAGCTCTCTCCCATTATCACTTGTAATAGTAGCAATAGTGTAGTTTTTCTCATTTTGGGTTATCTGGGCAAGGGAAATGTTGCTGCCTTGGAAGACTTGAACAAGATTCAATTCTTCAAGAGCTGTTTGAGAAATCCTCATGCTGCAATGAGGGGATTTAATGTAGGAGGACTTGGAATGAATCCAATGATCATTGTTTTTGTGATTGTTTGGTTACTCACGTCTAGAGGACACAACCATGCAGTCTTGATAGAGGAACACATAATTCTTATGCATTGCATCATCAACAACATGAAAGTGAACTGGGTTCATGTCATGAAGGAACACATGATCAAATCAAAGAAGCTGACTAACTTCAACATTCTTTATGTTGTTTTGGTTTCAAAGATGATAGAGTATTTCAGAGTTGAGCTTGATGGAGAGCTCACTAAAATTGTCAAACTGCACAATGAAATAACAACTACAATTGTTCATAACACAGGCATAAAGGAGATCAATAATGACTACTAGGTTAGTCAGGCTGAAGACCAGGAAGGTAGGATGCCCTCTGTTGCTGCTACTATTAGTGGTGATGAAGGTGCTGGAACAAGTGTTGTTGCTGCTAAAGAAGGAATGATTTTGATTCCTTATGTCCCTCAAGTTGACAGAGGTGAACCATTATCTAAATTTCAGCAGATGCTACTAGAAAGGTTGGACACATTAACCATTAAACAAAGGAATCATCGTGAGTTTTGTGCAACTCAATTTCAACACTTGGAAAACCAAATTGAAGTTATTCAGGAGCAACTGGCTGAGCTGGTTGAGGATGAAATTGCATATTTCCTTACTGTCATAGCCATCTGTTTTAGGAAGCATCTCATTATTTTGTCATTCATCATACTCATTTTCCCTATTTGATGAATTCAACGGGAGAGAATATGTATGTGTGTTTGTTTGTTTGTTGTGAGAAGTTCTTTTAGTAACAGACTAATAGAAAATATGGACTAAGCTCATTATATTCAACAATTATGTTTGCCTTAGTTTTAGTTGTTATTTTGCATTGTTCTAAGCTTAAGATTGTACTTTATGACGTAATGTTCTCAAAGTTATTAATGAAATCATCTTATTCTCATTCTAAATTGCAATATGAAATTGTCTGAAACTATAAAATGACTAACTCGTGGGCTTTAAGTTTTGGACATACCTTTCAGGGGGAGTATACAACTACGGAGGAGAAAAGGTTAAGTAAATTTGTTGTTTCCTAACTTAGTAAGAAAAATCAATGAGTTTATTTTTCAATCCAATCGATTGATATTTTTTTGGCAAGCCTACATTGTGCAAGAATTTCAATAAGTTTACTTGAAATACAATTAGAGTATGCTATCACTTGGTTTTATGTTTTGCAAACTTAACTGAAGAATCTCACACACACTGGATTGTCTTTATAAAAAATGGGAAAATTCTTAGAAATCTTGCAAATTTAAAATTTGATGAAGTCAAGAGCTGTCAAGAAAAGTCAAAGTGAAATCAAAGTGAAAATATTCATTCTTTTTAAACAATAATAGGCTAAAATTTATAATAGTTCAATTCACTCCCTCTTGAACTAAACCCAAAGTGTTTTCATGTATTTCCTTGAAAAATCACACTTTTGCTAATTCGAATCTGATGTAGATTAAGATCATAGCATAGAAAACATTTTTGTTGGACAAAATAACAAAGAAATTCACATTTAATAGATTGAGTTGTGAGCTTAGTGTGTTCTTCTTTGGAAGATGGACATAAGAAACACAATCAAAGGTGCAAAGATTAGAATAAGTGGGTTGATACACAACTAATCGTGAGAAAGGTAACTCATTGTTTAATGATGGAGAGGGCAGGCAGTTGATAAGGTGGACAACAATGGAGAGAGCTTCACACGAAAATTGTGATGGCATAAGAGATTTCAACATGAGTGTACAAACAACATCAAGAAGTGACGATTTTTTCTTTCAGCTATCCCATTTTGTTGAAGAGTAGAAGGACAAGACCTTTGAGATAAAATTTCATTTGTTTACATGAAGTCTTAGAATAAATGATATGTGTATTTCCCCTTTTATCAAACTGGAGAACTTTAATTTGTGAAGAAAATTAGGTTCGAACATAAGCACGAAAATATTTAAAAGCATAAAATACTTCACCTTTTTAGCGCAAAAAATAGACCTGTGTGAAATGACAATAATCGTCAAAAAGTGAAAAAAAAGAATAATTTGTTATATAAGTGTCATCCCCCACAAATCACTATGAATCATGAAAAGTTTGTTTCACATTTGATTGATAAGTTGGAAACAATATAATTTTACTTTTACCAAAGTTTACAAGAACTACAATCAAATTGAATAACACTACGAGATAGGGCCTCTTTATTACTAAGAACACCTGATTTTAGTAAATAATGACATACATGTCAGATTGGATGTCTAAGATGCTTATGTCATATTTTGAAATTATGACGTAAGCTGTTATATTTTGAAATTAACAATAGTATAATTACAAGAAATAAAAGGCAGGAAAGAACATGAAGACTTAAGAAAAAGGAAAAAGACATCCAACTTTAGGTCCCTTCACAATCATTGTCCTTAAGTGTTGATCCTACACAAGACAACCAAACTTCAAGAATTCAACTCAACAATCATTTTTAACTAACTGACCAACAAAAATAAGGTTACTAGTGAGACTAGGTGAAAAAAAAGACATCACTTAAAAAGGATGAAATATCACTCACGGCTATGATAGGTAAATGACTTCCATCAATAGTAAGAATTTGGAGATTTCCATAATATTTGGTGACATTTGTAAGGTTTACAGCATTGTTGGTCATATGATTGGATGCCCTAGAGTAAAAATACCAAAGGGAAGAGGTAGAAAGAGGTTTACATAAGAGCCATAAGGCAAACAATGCTAAAATTATCATTTGTTGAACAAGTTCAGGAATCAAAGTTTGAACAGGAGCAAGAGCATGTTGCACATTTTTTGTATCAATGAAACTAGTAGTAGAAGAATCAATGGAGGTGGTAGATGTTGTAGCATGCTTCTTGGGTGGTCGGATTGGACATTATTTAATCATTTGGCCATCTTTGTGCAGTAGTTGCAGAACTTTTTAGGGCAATTCCAAGCAAAATGACCAAAATCTTTGTAGCAGAAACATTGAACATCATTCATGTCTTGTCGTCCTTTAGGCTTGCCTTGGACCACATAGGTAACTAAAAGAGAGGTGGATTTTTGTTGTTCCATAGCTGTGTGAGTAAGAAGTTGTTCTTCACAAAGAAATTCATTAAGGCACACATCGAAGGAGGGTGTAGTAGCTCCATTCATAAAATTGAATACCGTCAAAATCATATGTCAATTTCATAAGAAATTGATTTCGCCTACTAGTTTCATGAACTTGTTGCAATGAAGTAAAACCTCCAGTTGACAAATTTGTGTTGACAATGTCAGTGTATTCAGCTCAAAGATTCACAAAATGATAATAAAATTCAAAAATTGAGACTATCATATTGAAAAATGGCAATTTCATGTTCAATATAGAACCTTTGAGTAGTGTTGTTCTGGCTATAGATTTTCTTCAAGTAGTCCCTGTTGGAGCTAGTGAAGGCCCTCCTAAAGTGTTGATTAGATGAAGAAATTACTTGAAGACACTAGATTCTAGGTTTGGGCTAGTTCTTACTTGGATTAGGTCTCTCATGCATTAGTTAGTGAGATTTTCTTAGATCGGTTTAGGTGCTACTGCTAGCATAATTAAGTGTGTTGTTTGCTGCATTCTTAAGTTGTGATTGTTGCTGCATAACTGTTTTGATAATCTGGTCACATACGATACATATTTGATTAACAATTGCTTGATCACATTACTTTGATTTGTGATATTTTTGACCTTTGTAAAATTCGTATTAATCAAAAACAGGTTTTATTGTTTCTGTTTTACTGCAGCAGTACTGAAATTTTAACCTGTTGAAATCTATTTTAACATTTTGTTTTTTTATACTTGTTGAAAATTAACTAAGTGCTGAAAAGGATTTTCAACAGATTGTTTTTAGATTCAACCTATTAAAAACTTGTTTACAGAACTGTCAGAATTATTTTAACGTGTTGATTTGATTTTTAACATATTGATTTTACTAGTTTTATACTTTGAACTGTATTTTAACAAGCTGTTTGTGAATTCAACTTGTTGTTTTTGCGTGGCATTCTCATTGTAATCACATATTCAAAAAAGATCTCATTCAAACTTTCAAGTTTTCAAATTGTTTAAATTGTTCAATTCACCCCCCCCCCCCCTTCTCTTGAACATTGACCATCTTATTTTTCAACAATTGGTATTAGAGCGGGTTCTTGAAAGTTATTCAAGTTGAGGGTGCCTCTATTCATAGACCACCTATGTTTTGTAGATTGAACTATCAATTTTGGAAAGAAGATACTGGTGATGAGTGCTCCAGCAGATGTAGTGAGACTGAGACATTAACACTGTTGACCTGAAATTTTAGCAAGTTCTTGAAAAAAAAGGGCAAAGAGAAGAGTCAACCATTCAAGAGGTACAATAATAAGAAGGTTGATAATTCTACTAATATAACTTGCTTTGGTTGTGGGAAACAGGGTCACATAAAGATGGATTGTCCTAATCAAGCGCCTAAAGAAAAAGCTTATGAAAAGAGATATGTGAAGAATAAGAGGCAGAGGAGAGCTTATATTGCTTGGGAGGACAATGACATTTCCTCCATCTCTTCATCAGATAAAGAAGAGGAAGCAAATTTCTGTATGATGGCGGGACATGAATCAGATAGCAGTGAGTTTTAGCATCTCTTTTACTCATGAGAATTATAGTACTTTGCTGAATGCTTTTAAAGAAACTCATGAGGAGGCTAATCGTTTGACTCTTTCCAATAATATACTCAAGGGTCTAAACAGTTGGTTGGAGAATAGAGTGAAACAATTAGAAGAACTTGTGAACTTGAAAACTGATTTTGAAAGTCTTGATATGATTTATAAAAGTTCTTTTTGTAATTGTTCTAAAAATGGTAAAGTGACAAATTATGAAAATTGTGAAGTTTTGCAAGGAAAGGTGAACTACCTGATCAAAATCGTTTCTAAACTCTCTACGGGAACTGCAAATTTAAATGCACTGCTTGGTTCTCAAAATTGTGTTTTTAATAAAGCAGACATTGGTTTTCAAGAAGGATTTCCAAAGAAAGTAAAGAAATTTAGTAGCTTTTTCTATCATGGTAGTACATCATATTGTTCACCTGTCACTTGTTTCTATTGTTTGGAAAGAGGCCATATAGTTAGACAATGTAGAACTAGATTGTATTATTTGCCGAAAGGCCTTGTGAAGTGGGTTCCCAAGGGTACCGTTAACATGAATGGACCCAAGATTAATACGGGACCAACTCTTGCAACTTAACTTTTTTTGCAGGACTTTGGATAGCCAAGATGTAGTTGTGGTACCTCGATGGCTGTTCAAAGCACATGACAAGAGATGCTTCAAAGTTTAATAACTTAAAGATGAGGCAAGGCTTTGTGACGTACGGGGATAATAACAAAGGAAGAATTCTTGGTAGAGGTGATGTCGGGAGCCATGACTCGATAATAATCAAGGATGTGCTATTGGTAGATGGACTGAAGCATAACCTGTTGAGCATTAGTCAACTATGTGACATAGGCTATGAAGTGACATTCAAGCTAGATTTGTATCTAATATCGCATGCATCTACACACCAAACCTTGCTTATTAGTAAAAGAATAAACAACATTTATATGCTTAACATTTGTGACATTGCATCTAGCATGACTTGTTTGCTCTCCAAGAATGATTATTCATGGCTTTGGCATAGAAGGTTAGCACATATACACATGCATCATCTAAATAGACTTGTTTCTAAAAATCTAGTTGAGGGACTACCTACACTCAAGTATGAGAAAGATAGAATATGTGAAGCTTGTCAAAAAGGGAAGCAAACTAAAAATGTTTTCAAATCCAAAAACTTTGTTTTCACTACTAGACCCCTTGAGTTGCTTCACATGGATCTCGCACTATGAGTTTAGGTGGTAACTACTATGGACTTGTCATTGTTAATGATTTTTCTAGATTTACTTGGAAATTGTTCATTGTATCCAAAGATCATGCATTCACGGCTTTTAAACATCTTGCTAATGTTTTGGAAAATGAAAATAATTGTCATATTTCTTCTATAAAGTCTAATCATGGGTGTGAGTTTGAAAATGAAAGATTTGAAATTTTTTGTAACAAACATGCCATCTAACGCAATTTTTCCGCTCTAAGAACCCCACAGCAGAATGGAGTTGTGGAGAGGAAAAATCGTTCTTTGGAAGAACTTGCTCGAACTTTGTTAAATGATTCTAATCTTCCAAAGAATTTTTGGGCAGATGTTGTGAATACTTCCTGTTATGCTTTGAATCGTGCTTTGATCAGACCTATTTTGAAAAAGACCCCATATAAGCTTTATAAGGGAAGAAAACCAAACATTAGTCATTTTAAAGTGTTTGGATGTAAATGTTTTGTTTTAAATAATGGCAAAGATAATATTGATGCAAAAGTTGATGATGCATTTTCATTGGTTATTCTTCTCATAGTCATGCCTATAGAATTTATAATAAACGTACTATGACTGTGGAAGAATTTGTGCATGTGGTATTTGGTGAGACTAACCTTGATTTGCAAGATGTTAATAAGAACAAGGTAGAGGAAGAGGAAAATAGTAGTGAGCTGCTGCAGAATAACAATCGGCTGATTTAGAAATTCAATAGATTGAATTTTTCTGATAACGAGTCAAATGAAGGAGCAGCTAAACAAGAAGCACCAACTCATAAAGGAGTACCACCTGCACCTGTTAGAAATGCAAATCTACCTTGGATTACAAGTGAAACAGATGGAGCATGGGACATTTCTGTGTCAATCTAAGTACTACAAAGAGCTTCTTAAGAAATTTGAGATGGACAAATGTAAGGAAGCTTCAACACCGATATGTACTAGTTGCTACGTTGACTTGGATGAGAAGGGAGATTTTGTAGATCAGATAAAATATAGAGGGCTAATTGGTTCATTGTTATATCTAACAACTAGTCGTCCTGATATCATGTTTAGTGTTTGTATGTGTGTCAGGTTTCAATTTAACCCAAAGGAATCACACTTCAAAGCCCGAAAGAGGATCTTAAAGTATTTGAAAGGAACAATCAATGTGGGATTGTGGTATCCTAGAGGAGCCCCCATTGAGCTTGACAGGCTATTCAGACTCAGATTTTGCCGATTGCAAGCTAGACCGTAAAAGCACTAGTGGGATGTGTCATTTGTTAGGTGCTAGCTTGATTTCATGGCATAGTAAGAAACAAGCCTGTGTTGCCCTTTCAACAGCTGAAGCGGAGTAAATAGCAACTGGGAGTTGTTGTACACAGATATTGTGGCTCAAACAATAGCTAAGTGACTTTGGCCTAAGTTTTTCTAAAATATCTCTTAAGTGTGATAATACAAGTGCTATTAACCTAACTAAAAGTCCTCTGCAACACTCTAGAACAAAGCACATTGACATTCGCCATCACTTTATTCGTAATCATGTGAACAATGGAGATTGTGAAGTGCAATTTATTGAAACAGATAAGCAACTTGCTGACTTCTTCACCAAACCATTGGTAAGAGATAGGTTCAATCTTTTAAGAACCGAATTGGGTATCTTAGATGTTTCTAACGTTTTAAATTGATATTACCTCTTTAATTATGTGTATATTATTGACTAATGTGATGCCTTGGTACAGATTTAGTAAGCTCGAGCAAGTGGTACTAGCATGTGCTATTTTAATCTAATGATTCTTCTTTTAATATGTTGAAAAATCACTCTTGCCTGTGTTTCATTCATTTTTAACACACTATTTTTTTAAAACAACATGTTAATTTATTGTGTGCAGTTTAAAGAGTTACTTTCAGTTCTGTTTAACATGTTATTTTTCGAAATTAACATGCTAGTTTTCCTATGCTGAACATATTAATCTGTTGATTTCAGAAAATAGCTTATTAAATTTTTTGAATTCAGGCTTTTAACATGTCGGTCAAAATTAGCCTACTGAAATCAGCTTTGCAGACTTGACTAGTTGTTGTTTTAGTGACTTACATGCATGGATAGGTCTCTTGAAGCTGCTGCAGTGTCATCCATTGATCCAAAGGATTGTACACAACCCTAAAGGACCTGTGACTACCCCTGAAAAGAGCAGGAGAAGAACATCACATACTAGCTGGACAAAAGTGGTTCAATAAGTCAAAAAGAGATTCTGCAAAATTCAGATTTCATGGTACTTGGAATCTTGACTGGGCAGGTTTGAAAATGGTAATTCTATTTTACATGCACATGGGTTGCATCATCCTCACATGCCACACAGTACTATACATTCTTGCTTGAACAATTTGTCTTTAAAACCGAACCAAAATCGTGGGATATTACATAGCATTTGCTCTCTCCATTATCATACATTTGCTTGTCATTCTTCATCTTTCTCCAAAAAAATAGCAGTTATGTCATCCTCCACACCCACCAAACGAACCAGGACCTTATTCTCAAGCCAAGAAGAGGAAGATCAGGATCACCTAGAGAGCTAGTTCAGTGGAGATGTTGAGCAGATGCAAACTTATATTCACAGCTACAGCCGAAAGAGCTTAATAGCAACAAAGTTTGTGACCTCAAAGTGACTGAAGGAGCAGCAGCTGGATGAGATCATTGGCATCCTCAATCACCAAAAGCTGAGAAATTTTCTTGGAATGGTGCATCTATCCGGATCTTGTGAAGGTGTTTTACACAAATCTCCAATTTGATGGCCAAAACATGTGCACTCATGTGAAAGGTGTGGACATGTTGATCACACAAAAGGAGTGGTTTGCCATCACGGGATTAAGGTGTGAGGATCAATAGATTGAGAGAAAAGCTTTGGAGGACTTCAACAAGACTTAGTTTTTTAAGACGTGCATAAGGAATCCAAATGAGGAGGTAAAATCCTTTGGAGTTGGGAAGTTAGCAATGACTCCAAGGATCTTAAAATTGATGATTGTGTGGATTCTCACACCTAGGGGTAGCAACCATGCTACCCGAACGCAAGAAAACTTGATGTTGTTATATTGCTAGATAAATAGGATGAAAGTTGACTGGGTGTTCACCATAAAGGACCACATGTTCAAGGCGCAGAACCTGAATGATTATAAACTGCCATATGCTATCTTAATTTCCAGAATGTTAGAATTTTTTGAAGTAGACTTGATAGATGAATTGGCTAAAAATTTAAAAGCTACAAGTGAGATCAACCAATCCATGCTGAACCGAATTGGACTCCAAAAAGTGAATGGAGCTTGGACATACAAGAGAGGAGATAGTGAAGGAGTCGGATCCAGTGGAGTGGTTGGCCAAGAAGATGTAGAAATTCCTGAACTTACAGCAGCACCTATGATTCCATTTGTGCCTCCAACACCACAACAGGATCCAATTTTCAGTTTTGAGAGGTTGATGATGTTTAGGATGGATAACATGATAGAGGAACAAAGAGCTCATCATGAATAATGTGTTACACATTTCACACAATTGCACCAGCAGATTGATGATATTCATGACACCCTGAACAACTTCAACCTCTAATCTGCTACATCATACATTTCCATAATATTACTGACTGCATTTCATAATTAACTATTTGTTTGCTTGTTTCTCTTTTGTTGATGTTTTTATTCTCTTCCCAAATTGATGAACTCAATTGGGGGAGAAATATGTGTGGTTTGTAACCTTAATTGACATTATTACATGTTTTCCCTAAATTGTTGCACTAAACTAAAACTGCTGCACTGAACTACTGGTTATGGTTTTAACATGTTATTTTCTATTTTTAACCTGTTGAATTCTACTGCAGTTTTGGTATTGCTATGGAAAATGTGCTTAAGTGTTTTGCATGACTTATAGTATGGAGGAGAAGAAAACATGAGCATAACTAATGCATCAACCATCAAACCACAAGAATTGTCTTCATCAAATTGGGGGAGATTGTTGGAGCTAGTGAAGGGCCTCCTAAAGTGTTGATTTGATGAAGAAATTACTTAAAGATACTAGATTCTAGGTTTGGGGTAGTTCTTACTTGGATTAGGTCTCCCATGCATTATTTAATGTCAATCTATCAATTTCTTGCATTGTTTTTACTCAAGTTTAAGTGAAAATATCATTTTCAAAATGTTTTAGAAAAATAAGTGATGCAGACCAAAATTCAACATGTTAAATTTCAAAATCAACCTGTTAAATTTTTGACAGTTTTGGGCTGGCGCATTTTTAAAGCCCGTCAGTGCGTGTTTTGGCACATGACTTCAAATTCAATTAGGTTTTCACTGATTTTAAAAAGATTTGAATAAAGTTTCTTGGAGAGAAAACCCATTGTGAAAAAGAATTACAATCGTTTTCAAAAATCATTATGATTTCTCACACTTGAAGAAGAGCAAAACTTGGAATTGATTGCTTTGGTGTGGCAACTGCATTCTTGTGAAGATAAGTGTTCTTCCTTGGTGCCTTTTGCTGTGTTTGGCTACTGCATTTGGGAATTTTTGAATTGTATTGTGTTCTTGGTTAGTTTCTAGGTTGGGTAGTGCTTAATAGGTGTGTTTAAGCATTGCAATTGGGAGAATCTTGTAATTGAATTGTTGTATTGTTGGGTTTCCATTCAAATTTGCAGTGGTGTGCTGCATCTACATTGTGAGTGTGCATCTTGTGTGGTGGGGGCTGCACAAGTGGGTAGAAGACAATCTTGTAGGGTTCAAGATTGGGTCTTATGAGTAATTTGATTGTAAACTTTGATTGAATTAGTGGAAATTCTTGCAAGAGGTTGCAAGGGACTGAACATAGCCCAAGTGGTTGGGTGAACTAGTATAAAAACATCTGTGTGATCTTCTTCCTGCTTGCTCTTTTAATTTTTGTACTGCATTTGTGCCGTATTCAATTCTGCTACCAAGAACAACCTGTTAAAATTGAAGAACCACCTATTGAATTCTGGACAGATTTACAATACTAATTTTGGTTGTGTTTTAATTGATTAAAAGCAATTCTGTTGTGATAAACTTCAGTATCCTACAACACAATTAGTCTTGTTTCTTAATTGGTTTGTCTTGGCAAGTTGGATTTATTGAATTTGTTTGATAACCTGCTGAGATTTTCTTAGATTGATTTAGGTGCTATTGCTAGCATAATTAAGTGTGTTGTTTGTTGCATTCTTAAGCCGTGACTGTTGCTGCATAACTATTTTGATAATCTAGTCACATATTGATACATATTTGATTAACAATTGCTTGATCACATTACTTTGATTTGTGGTATTTTTTACCTTTGTAAAATTCGTATTAATCAAAAACTTACTATTTTTGTTTTACTGCTACAGTACTGAAATTTTAACCTGTTGAAATTTGTATTTACATGTTTTCTAATACTGGTTGAAAATTAACTAAGTGCTGAAAAGGATTTTCAACAGATTGTTTTTTTATTCAACCTGTTAAAAACGTGTTTACAGAACTGCCAGAAATATTTCAACCTGTTGATTTGATTTTTAACAGATTGTTTTTCATTGAGGTTATACACTGAATAGAATTTTAACCTGTTGTTTGTGAAATCAACATGTTTCTGTGTGGCTCTCTCATTGTAATCATAGTTTCATAAAAACTCTCATTCAAACTTTCAAGTTTTCAAAAAGTATAAATTGTTTAATTCACCCCCCCTCCTCTTGAACATTGGCCATCTTATTTTTCAACAGTCCCACATCTTTGCAGCAATGTTGAATGGTTTAAGATTGAGGATAGTAGTGGGATCAACTGAGCATGTGATCCATGCCATGAATTGAGCATTTTTGTCGTCCCACTTGCAAAATTCATCTTTTGGTATCTCTTTGTCGTTGACATGACTGCTACCTTCAACATGACCCCAAAGGTCCTTACCTTTGACAAAGATTTGGAACTGGATTACCCATATTGAAAAGTTCTTGCCATTAAGACGATCCTAGAAGACCTCACACTTTTTAGTAGACATGGGGTTGAGAAAAAAATGCTCAAAGAACTAAGGTTGAACAAGGAACCAATTGCAAAAGAGACAAGAGACTAAGATTTCTGGTTGGGTTAGGATAGGATCGTAACCTAGACTAATACCATGTCAAACTCAAGAAAATGTAGGTCAAAATTTTATGTTTTCCTGTGTAATACAAAGTTAATTTTCAGCCCTAAAAATAACTAAATTGTTATAAATGTTATAACATAATTACAATTGCAAAATCCCACAAATTTTGGTAGTCTAATAGACCAGATGTTTTGTCATAATATTCTACTAATAATAGCAAATATTCTTCAATTAATATTCCAACAATTAATTTTGTTGACATAATAGCTCAACAATTAATTTATAATATTCTAGCAATTAATTCCATTGACAGCTAAATGGAGGGTTAATCCCATCAGACACTATGATTTGATGGAGGATCAACGGGGTGTTGATTATGCCACAAGCTATATAGTAAGGACAACCATTAAGTCCAACGTGACATCCACAAGAAAAGTTTCAACATGGACCTTAATAATTATTTGTAATACATCCCAAATGAGCCTACATTTCATGCTCCAATTGACCAAGCTCTTCCATCACCACAGCTAATGGATTCATATGTTAGAGTTAGTGGAGAAACCCCTTGATTAGATATTTGATGAAGAAATTGCTTGGTGACTTGGCTTGGATGAAGGAAGACCTTAGATTCTTAGTTTGGGATAGTTTTAACTTGGTTTAATTCTCTCATGCAATTGTGTGTGTCGCTTGATCATTTTCTTGCATTGCTCTTCTTCAAAATCAAGTGAAAATTACATTTTTAAAATAAAAGTGTTGCAAAGTAAAACCAACCTGTTGTTTTTCAAAATAACATGTTGTTTTGCTTAACAGTTTCTACTGGCGCAATTTAAATAGCACTGTAGGGCGCGTTTTTCAAATAACTTTTCAAATCAAAAGATTTCAAACACATTCTAATGATTTACTTGATAGCTTCTTGGAGAAAAAAACCTTCTTGTGAGAAAGATTATTCAAAGTTTAACAAAAATCATCATGGATTCTCACTTTTAAAGAGAGCATAGCACCTATTTGATTGGCATTTTCGTAGCAGCTGTCATTGTGAAAAGATAAGTGACTCTCTTCTAAGTTTTACACTGTTTTAGTTACTGCATAATTGGTTCTTGTAATTTTAATTCGTTTTTACATCTATTCTTGATTGTATTGTGCTTGAATAGAGTTTTTAAGCATTGTGTATTGTGTAATCTTGTAAGATTTTGTTTTGGGTGTATTGTTTGCATCAAACACAACAGTAGAGTTCTGCATATTGCACTAGAGTTGTGCATCTTGTGTGGTAGGGTGCTGCAAAAGGGGTAGAGACAATCTTGTAGGGTTCAAGATTGGGTCTTGTATGTGTTTGTATATGTAAACTTGTCTTATTTAGTGGAAATTTTTGCATTGTTGTACAAAGGACTGGACATAGCTCTTGTGGAAGAGTGAACTAGGATAAAAATAATTGTGTGATCTTCTCTTTTCCTCTCTCTTTACATTTGTAATTGGTTCTTGTTCATTTGTAAATTTACTGATGTGAACAACCTGTTAAAATCAATAACAACCTATTAATTCACTGGACAGGTTCATATAATTCTTTCTGGCAACTGTTTTAGTTTGTTAAAATCTGTTTTAGCCTATTGAATATTGGTATTTCACTGCAGAATTACTACCTTGATTTCTTGATTATGTTACCTTGTATCTTTAAATACAATTGAAACTTTCTTGGTTCTTGACTATTTTGAACCTTAAATTCTATCATCTATAATCTGTTTTCAAAATTGATGAAAAGAACCTAGATAATGGTTGGTTAAAGCCTTAATCAATTACGTGTATGTTTCTGGATTAGTTTTGCAGCTTTTTTGTATTGAACTAACCTACTAGTTTCTCAAATCTGGTTTTTGTTGTTGATTAAAACTGGTGCAGCCTTTCTGAATAATTGACCTTACTGTTGCATCACTGTTCTGTTGATTAAGTCCTTAATATTGTTGGAACTGCTATATTGTTAGCATTGTTGCTATATTTTTCCATCCATGGTTTGCTTTCTCTGAGTTAATTTTGTCACTGTAAATTGTTGTATATTAGAGTCTTTGACATGCAGATTTTTCTTTTAATTGCTGTTATTTCTCTTAATTGTTTTCTGTTTTGATTTTTTTTGTGGTGCTCTGGTTAGCATTTTGTAAATCACTTTTGTGGAGTTTTTCATCATAATATCAATTCCCATTCATTCTATAACATTATGCTTATGTTAATACTGATTTTGTTGTACTGATTACTCTTATTAAATTCTAACATAGCTTATACTTATTGACTACTTTCATATTCAGCACATTCTACTTGGCATATTCATTTCCTTTAAAATTAAACATTATCTATTGCTTTTTTCTGTAAAATTTCTTTTGGTCATTTCATAAATGTTATGTAATATCATTGGCTAGTTTGCTACACGTGCCTTTGTTCATACTGCTTCACTGATTTCTACATATTGTTGCAGTAATGTTAATTCAACTAGTTGAATTTTGATATAACTTGTTAATTTTCTACTGCCTGCTAGAAATCTGTCTAAGTGCTGAAATGGTTTTTTTAACAAGTTGTTTTTATTTCAACCTATTATCTGTGGTTTCTAGAACTACCAAAAATATTTTAATAAGTTGTTTTACTGGTTGAGCATATTTAATCTCATTTTAACTTGTTGTTTACGCATTTAACTTGTTGTTTTAAGTATCTCTACATTGTAATCATAGTTTAATAAAAATACTCATTCATACTTTTCAAGTTTTTAAAAAGAGTTAATAGTTCAATTCACCCCTCCTCTTGAACTTGGCCATCATATTTTCCAACATCATATAGGCCAAAGTCTGACTCAATCTGCGCCATATGGTGATACATCTTCGTTGCACGATTTAAAATGAAAAGCCTTGATGGTTAATGTGATGGATACACAGGTTGACAAACTTAAAACAAAGTTGGACGTATTTGTGGATGCAATTGGGACAGGAAATGCCTTAACACAAAAGTTGTCTACTATTGTTGAATGACAAGTGATGGAAATTGAGAGACAAAATGTCTCATTGAGTAAGTCAACCTCATACGTTTAACCTCATTATTCTAGTACTCTGAAAGTTACATTTGGGACATGTTAGTTAACATGAACATACAGGATTATGTAATAGTGCTATGACTTCCTAAGCATTAAGTTATATCATACAAAGCATCTTTTGGACATGCCCCCACATTTGAACAAGTTACTGAATCTTATCAATGAAAGTGGTTGAAAACTACGTCTATGACATTTCTTTAAATTGTTGTATTTTTCTTTAGTTTTTGGCTATGTAATCTTTTGACACCATGCAATAAGTACTTTAACATGAATATGTACTATTTTATTTTATATTATTAAATATTTTATTCATTTTGTCACTAGCTTTATTTAAAATATTGTTATTGAGAACATGAAATGTGCATTTACTGATGTTTTCATATGTTTTAAATTGTGCAGTAATTGCTTCGTCTCCATCAATTAAAATATAGAAAGGTGTCAACCAAAGGAAAGAAATGTTGAGAATATTTCAATTTAGTATTTGATGAAGCCAATTGCAAGGAAGACTGGAAGATGTTTAGAGTATATTAGTGTGTGTGTCTGTGTGTGTGTTAGCGTGTGTGTGGGTGTGTTAGTGTGTGTGTGTGTGTGGGTGTTAGTGTGCTATTGTGCACGTTAGTGTGTGTGTGTGTATGTGTGTGTGTGCGTGTGCGCGTGTGTGTTATTGTGTGTGCATGTGTGTGTGTGTTAGTGTGTATGTGTGCGTTTGTGTTTGCGTGAGTGTGTGTGTGTGTGTAAAATAACTTGTAAGAGCACGTTTTTAAGTATGACAGAGAACTGAAAGCATTCTGAAGCGCAACTATGAGCACTTTTAGAGAGCAAATGGAGTTTTTGATCAAAAGAAACCAAGAAAGTGTGATTGCCTTTACTATTGTTTTGCAGTCAGGAAAGTTCACTGCAACCCATTCTTTTGTATTACTTTGGTTGCATGAGTGTTTTGTATTCAATTTACATTTATTGTAAGGTGTTTTACTCTACATTTGTACAGGGTTTACATCTGTAGAAGTGCAGTAAGGTGTTGCACATAGCTTTGTGTAATTTTGTATGGTGCAAGATAGGTTCTTGAATATATTGAGTGTATATTTTTTGTGTTTAGTGGAATTTTTTGCTTGTTGGCAAGGACAACTGGATGTAACTCTTGAGAAAGAGTGAACCATTATAAAATCTTGTGTTCTTTCTCCCTCTTCTTTGATCTTTAATCGTGTTTTAGTTTTCACATAATTTTGTCTTTGCACAATTAATCAATCAACTATTTTTGAAAATCAACTGACTAATTTTTTTTGTACTGCATTGATTGTTATTCTCTAGTTAAATTGTTTTATGCTAAGTTTCTTAATTGTCGTTGATCTCATTCACATATACTGGTGTTGTCTACAAAAAATTATTACTTCTTGATATTTTTGGACAAGTGCATATTTCCAAAAAAAAAGTCAACTTGTTAATTCTGAGATTTAATCAACTGATTTTCTATGTTGTTGTCTTGCTAAAATAATTTAAACTAATTGTTCTGTAAATTGAATTGATTGTATTTTTCCTACAACAATATGAGAAAATTAAACTTGTTAATTAGAAATTAAATTGATTCCATACTCTAGTTGAATTTTGACAAGAAAAAATAATTGGTTGTTTGTAAAATTGAATTGATTGATTTTCTTTTAGAATATACATACTGAAATATTAGTTGATTTGTTTTCAGAATTCAATTGATTGTGTTTCTTATGTGAAGCAACGAATACTGCAGTATGTTGATTTAATTGAAAATAATCATTCTTTCAAGTAATCTTTTGCGAAAATTTTATAAATTCAATTCAATCCCCCATCTCTCTCTTGAACTCAGGCTAAAACTCTTTTTAAGGGAAAGTCTCGACTACTGTTAATAGAGTTCCTACTAGAAACCTTCCAGTAATTAAGGACACCTTAAATCAAACACGTTTATTCAACAAGGGTGATCAGATAATTGAATATAGGAAAGGTTTTTACACCGAGATAGTTCTCACACCAAATGTAATGAATTTTTCATACTTTGCACACTAAGGGTTTTAATTTCACCACCATTTACATTTTCAAGGTTTGAAACAATTTCTCTATATTGCAGTTTCATACTACAAGGATCTAGTTAGAGTGCTTTATTCCAATATGAAAGTCACAAAACTTGGGACCTTTACACTGAGGTTAATAGGAAAAATATTAAAATGAAACATTTAGATTGATTGACTCTTACTATTTTGTTGTCCCAAGGTGAAATTGTCATTTTCAAACATCCATGAGGAGCTCCCACATGATTGTGATATGACATTAAGTTCTATAATCGGACCAAAGGTGTGTGGTCAAAATTTCAAGAATGTAGGTAGTTTGAATATTAATGACAAACAATTAGATAAATTTAATTTGATCATGTGATGCATCCTGTAATGAGACCAATTAATCAAAATCTTGTTTTTCATGACCTCATAACATAAAAATGTCTTCATGCAATAATAAGGCAAAATTGTTGGCCCACTAACTCAAAATGTGCATGAACATGTAATGTAGAAGTTTGTCATTAATATTTTAAATTACCTACACTGCTAACATTTTGATCATGTATCTCTGGTCTGATCATAAAACTTAATGCCATATCACGATCGTGTTGGAGCTCCTCACAGATGTTTGAAAATTATAATTTTCACCTTGGTACTTCAAAATAGTCATAGTCAATCAATCTGAATGTTTCATTTTAATACTTTTCCTATTATCCTCGGGGTAGAGGTTACCATGTTTTGTGACTTTCAAGTTGGAACAAAATACTTTAATCATATCCTTGTAATACAGAGTTGTGACACCGAAAAATTGTTCCAAACCTTAAAATTGCAAGTGAAGGAGAAAGTAATGCACTGACCATGCAAAGTATGGGAAATTCATTATATTATGTGTTAGAACTATTTTGGTGTAAAAATCCTCCTAAACTCAATCATTTGATCACACTTAATGAAAAAACATGTTTGATTTAAGATGTCATTGACTACTGGGAGGTTTCTAGCATAAACTCAATTAGCTATGGTCAGGGCCTTTCCTTTTCTTTTGTTATCACTTATCTATCTTTTAGTTGATGAAGAGAATGCTACACAACTTAAGACATATCAAAACATCGTTAATACACATTTTATGTTTTCAATAATAAAATGTTTAATAATATCAAATATAATAGCACAAATTCATGTTAAAATATTTGTCACATGGTGTTAAAATATTACATAATCATAAACTAAAGAAAAACACAACAAACTAAAAACATGCTACAAACATGGATTTCAACCACTTTCACTCATAGAATTCAATAACTTATTCAAACAATGATATAGAGGCATGCCCAAAAGACTTTATATAGAAGGGATTAATGCACAAGAAGTTTAGCACTGTTCTGTAATTTGCTCGCCTTGTATGTCAATGTTAACTAACATGTCCCAAATGTCACTTTTAGATTATTGGAATGTTGAGGTTCGACGCATGAAGTGGAACAACTCAATGAGAAGTTCATTTTGCCTCTCAATTACGACCACTTGTTGTTCATATTCCATCCCTTGTCATTCGACAATGATAGATAATGTTTGTGTAAAGGCATTTGTTGTCCTGACCACATCCACTAATACATCCAACTTTGGTGTAAGCATGCCAAACTTTTATGTCAATCACATTAATAATCGGAGTTTTTCTTTAAAACCCTACAAAGAGGATGTATAACCAAATGACACAATTTGAGTTAAACCTGAGCTATATGAATCCATAATGATGGAAGAGGCTGGTTAGTTGGAGCATGAAATGTTGATTCCTCTATAATGTATTCCATATCGGCATTAAGGTCCAAGCTAAAACTTTGTTAGAGAATGTTGTGTTGGACTAGATGGATTGTTTTTACTCTATGGCATGTGGCACAATCATCAACCCCACGATTCTTTCATCAATTTGTAGTGTATGATAGGATTAACCCTTCATTTAGTGTATGAAAATAAACATCCCACATAATACATTACAATTTGTTTAATAATTAATAATGTAAGTATTTACTAAAGTTGCATACGTTACTTTGATCAAGTCATTCCAGACTTTAGCTTCAGCCATAAAACTTTTTTAATTCAACACAATTTCAGTGAAAGTAATAACTCACATACCATTTTATGCTAACAATAATATCATTTTATATTACCTACAAAATAAATCTCACATTTCTCACTATGTGAAAATAATAAGACGATGGGAGAAGATAATAATCCCATCACCTAACTAATGTACAAAATTAAATGATAATAGCTAAATTAAAAAATATAAAATTTTGAATACTTATTAAAATAAAAAATTATACTCAATTAAAAATATTATGATAATTTATGAAGGATTTAAATTTAATTAAATCTAAATTAATATATATATATATATATATATATATATATATATATATATATATATATTATTACACTATAATTATTGATTTTAAAATTTAAAGTCACATAGTTAAAGTTTATCTGATTTAACTTAATTAATCTAATTTAACATATAATTCATGACTTGTTTTATATTAAATTATTCATTTTACATGATATTAAGTGGTTAGCTCTAATCGGTTAAATAAGTCCATAAATAAATTAAAATAGAAAAGAATGGAGGGAAACGTTGGTGAAATTGGTGAAAGCCAAAGGGCTTTCCCGCCATATATAGATATTCTTCTCACACTCCGTCTTTCTCAGACGTTGACAGCTTCTCACTGAATGGCGAAGACGCGAAGCGCTGAGAAAGCAGCACAAGCAGAAGCGGAGGACAATGGCGATGGCCTCGAAATAATATCCATCGGTTCACTCTACAAAGGAGCCTGGGACAAGAAGTACTGGACCACCTCTCGGGTTTGATTGCATTCCCTCCAATTTCATACAATCCATTCGCATTCTTCCATTTCTTTACTTTCCATCATTTTTTTCTTCTTTTCTCCCATAATAACTATCTTCCACCAATTTTATACATTACTCTTAAATTTTGACAACTGTGAGAAATAAGATTTTTTTTATGCTCCTTTTTCAATTTAGTTGAGCGTTTAACAATTATTGGATTTTTTTGTTCTGAAATATCAAATATCATTGCATGGGGAATCAGGATTTGTGTGGGAGTAACATTTTGTTTTGTTTGTTTTTCTCTGCTGGCTGATGTAACACATTGACTACATTGCAGGGAAAAGATCGGTATCCGTATCCTGTTGGTTATCAGGCTGTTAGAGCTTATAATGGGACCACTTATAAGATGGAAATTTGTGAAGGTGTCAATGGCCCTAGATTTTTGGTTCGTATTTGGGCTTCAATGTACTTTATTTATGTTTTAAATTTTGATTTAATACGGTAAAGGTTCAGATGTTGCTTTGGGTTTTATTAACAGATTCAGTTGTGTATTTTAAATGCAGATTTCTTCTGATGATGGGAGTTCATCTTCTGGGAAAACTCCTGACCAACCGTGGGTGGAATTTCAGAAGAAAATTTGGCCCCGCAACAAGATTTGGCATGGGAAGAGACTTTCATCTAAGATGGATGGCTTGGAGGTAAACTGTGATGTTGATGGAATCATTTTGTCAAATTTCAGATTTTTCTCGTTTTTCCGGAAATTTCCCTTTTTGTAGAATTGTATGTTACCGTCTTTTTTTTTATTCACTATAATGTTATTTTATCCATACTATGCTTTCTGTTTCGTATATCATGCCCTAGTCAATCATGGACGAAATAGATTCTTCATCAACAATGATATCATTGTTGATTTCTAAAAGAAAGTAAGAAACAGCTAGGTCAAGAAGAGACAAGAATATTAACTTCAGGATTTAAATGTTAAATATAAAACTATGTTTTGCGGACTATGATAAATTTTCTCATAAAAAACGTTAGTGAGTAACCAGTAGCATGTTGTTTTCCCCTGCATTCTCTGTCGATCATTTATGCTATCTAACCAATCATAGGTACTATGCATGCAATGAAGACCAAACTGGGACAGTTCTCTAAATGATGAATTTCGTTTTAAAGAGGCAAGCTTTACATTTGTCTTAACAAGTAAACTTCTGTTAAGAGATAAAACCATTTATAAATCACCACCTTACAGCTTAAACTATTAGAAAACTGGTCATTGATATGGTATTAGAGACTTCCACCATGCCTCATAGTAGCAAATACTTCTGTGAATTGTGATTCCATCATAACAGTGTTCTTCTCCTTGGCCTTCTAGAGGCATCAAACACAGCAACCTGTGGGGCAAAAGATGTTAAGGGTGATGGAATTTAGGATCCAAAGGCCACGTATGGAATTTAGGAATTTGGATGAATAACATTTCTTCACTTGACTTTGGATGGAAATGATTGCCATAGACAACTGTAATTAAAATTGGTTTCTGACTACCGCGAAGTTCTGCTTTGGTTATTCTTATCCCCTTTGTGTCCTATGTTTTTGTGGAAATAACAGCCTTTGATCTGTGCCAAGTGACTATAGGATGCAGAAGGAGGTGGATTTGCTTGAATACTTGTACACTTGATGCATAACAATCTCTGTTTGGTTAGGTTTTGATGTCAATATTGTGACGTGACATTTGTACAGAATAATCTGATCATTCTAAAATGCTTGAACAACCAACATAGAATCGTCCTCCAACCACAAACTCTGTCAGCCTCTATCAAAAGCAAAATCAACTGCGTCAACTTTACCCATGATTTCGGCAGATGGATGAATAGATTCCAAGGAAAATAGAAAAACATCCTAAGAAAGGTCCTTTCACAAAACAGGAATGATTTTTGGGCCAGCACTAGGTTTGATATTAATGTTAAAAATGCTTTATAGTATAATGAGATAAATTACCAATTAAACTAACCTCATTATAAACCTTATTGTTAATCCTCCTATATGGCATATATTGATCATCAAACTGAATGAGGTTCCCACTGTACCAAACAAATAGAATCAATAACCAAAAAAACAACTTGGATGACCAATTTAACCAGCTTACTCCAATTCCCATCAAAAGTTAATCCGATGTCCAATTATGCAAGAACGACCCCTTATCTTATGTCGAAATTATGTCTTTATATTGGTAATGTCTTCAAACTTTGTAATTTGTGCTTCAAAACATTTCTAGGTGATAGTTTTCTAACTTCTCTTTGGTTCTGTTCATGGTTTCTTTAACAAGTCTTCTAGTTCTGGGATATATGTAGTAGAATTGGAAAGCTTTATCATAATAACGACCTTGCTTATTTTTGCTGTTTCCTTTCTTTTGTTTGTGAGGACATATTATTCTTCTCTACTTGAAACCCTTCCTTTTTCTCTTAAATATACTTTATTCTTATAAAGTATGGAATTTGTGTCCAGGATTTGCAACCAGTCTGGGTTGATCAATCTCATTCTCCTTTCCTTCTTTTAGTTCCTTTTTGTTATTTCACAATTACAAATCTTTTGTTTACACTATATTATTTTTAATATAGTTGTCTGTTGTGCTTAATGTATTTTATTCTATTTTAATCACATGCAGTTTTTTGGGTTCAAAAATCAGTCTATCCAGAGGTTGCTCCGTGAACTGGTAGCAAATGTAAATGGAATAGCTGAACGGAGCTTGGTATCCCCAAACATCTGTGAGGGGGTTGCTAGAACAGATCATGATGATTGCCGCCCAAATGTAGGCACATATCCTGATTTACTAAGTTACCTTGGAAAACCACATGTTACAGGGAAGAGAAGCAGATGTGAACTTAAAAACAAAAAATTAAATGTACGAGCTAGACCTCAATCTCCAGAATTCATATGTGGACCCTCAAATGTAAAGAATGAGAAGAGTCGTGGTCAGGGGTGTTCTACAGCCCATTATGGTTCAGAAGTACATGTAGTCCACAATCAGACAGGTGTGCCAGCTCCATTGCAAAGGGCATCTTCTGTTTGTAAAAGCAAAAACTGCATTTCATCCCAAAGTGAGTTTCTGCTGAATCCTCTTGAAATATCTGATAATAAAGAAGTGGGAGCTGTGCCTTCTAAAGGATCTGCTGGTTTTCTCTTTTCTCAAAGTTGTAGGGCTAAAGAACTAACTGAAAACTTGTCCACAGAAGAACCTGTAAGCATACCTTTAAACTTGTTATACTCTAGTCAACAATATTCATTTTATTGCTTCACAAAATGCAATCTCTTGAATGGTTATCTTGAAAAACATGTTGTTTCCTTAAACTCAAAAATATATTAAGTAATATATTCTTACGAGTGATTTATTTTTTTCTCCTGCTTGAGATATTTTAGATTCAGTTAAAAATTTCACAGAAATTGGGTATAAATCAAATTTAATGGTCTATTTTGTTATAGAAGAAAATATCTCAACTTCTTGCAGCTTCATAGGTCGCATGATGTGGAGTTGAAGATGTCTAATACGTTGGTGACATCAGAAGACAATAAACTAATGCAGTCACATTCTAAAGAGTCTGTAGGTTGTATTGGCATTGATCTTTGTGCTCCTGATACCCTAGATTTTGTGCAAGGTACTTGTGTTTTGTTTGTACTATAAAAACTATTACTTTTCACTTTTAATGATTTTCAACACCTGCAATCTTGCATCCCCATGCTCATTTCAGTTGATGGGTTGGAAGACTTCTTTGCTAAGATACATACTCAGTTATTTGACTTTTTCTATAATGTTTGGGGTTTATATCTAATTTTGGGCCTTTTCAATTTGGATTATCAAGATTGGGTGATACTCCTTAAAACTTTAGCATTATTGAGTGTTCTTTACAGAATGAAAGTGTGAAATGCCTTGTGACATTGTCAAATGTATGACATTTATTGATTCCATTAATGTTAATACAATATTTATGGATTCACGGTTGGTCTTTGGCTTTACTAATGTAGTTCTCAACTAGAACACATCTTGTAAAAAACTCTTGGAATCTTTTTATCAGTATGTTTAAGCTTTTTTCTATTTATTAATATTAATATTTCTTCATTCTACAAAACTCTCTCCTTTAGTATCAACTTTCTCTCATATTTCTCTTTTTATCTTCTCTATTTTCCTGTTGAACTGGATCACTTACTCTAATACACTGCAGAAAATACTCCTGATTCTGCCCCAAGTGAACTGGATAAAAATGCTTACGTTGAGACAGCTTGTGAGATCACCTCTGGAGAATTGTCAAATGCAGAGCATGAAAAAGTGGTCAAATCTAATTCAAATCCATGCTCTGAAAAAGGTGACTTTGGTTCAGCTGGCCTTGATGTAGCAAACTCAATGATGTCACTTCTGCTTCCTCAAGCAGTTCCTCTACTAAGGTCCGTTTCAACAGATAAGGAGCTTATCATTAGTCCTGCAGATATGCCACCTTCTCAGGTGAATTCCCAGGACGAACATAATAAAGTTGGATGTAGTTTGGATGTAGCCTCATCTGGTAAATATTACCTTATCTAGACCATGGTTTCTGAGCATTTGTTATTACTGTCTGTGTGTCAAAATATTTGATATAGTATGTTGTTATTTCAATTTACCTTTTTATTTTCATGTTAGTGTATTTATGTATTCTTATGCATTATTAGAAAATGTTTATATGGCAGATGTAATAATGATAGAGGCTGCACATGGGGAACAAGGAGAGACGATACATGGGCATGCAGACCCACATCCAAACACTCCTAATTCTGAACATATGAAGTGTATTGTTCCTGACAGTTTTGAATATAGTCAATGTGATGATTATAAAACCAATCAGGAAAAGTTATCTTCTGATCTTGCAGAAGCCGGTAGATCTACTTTCAATATAGAAATGTGTTCCCAAAAGCTTCTGGCTCATGAGATGCCAAACATAACATCCACAAGTCATGCTTCAGAAATGGACTTTGAAGATAGCCCTCAGAATTTTGATGTATGCATTCCTGAATCTGTTCTAGATGACATGTCTCCTAAGGATCTGGTAAATTCTGAAAGAGATGGTGAATACTCAGGTGTGAAAGAAAATCCAGCACATGTTAGTCTCAGTTCTGCACAAAAGGACTTCCCAACTGCTCAGGATTATACTGGAGGTAATGTGTTTATGATATTTGACATTCACAAAACAAATTATAAATATGGCATATTGCAATATAATTCTTCAATCTATTTTGAACTGAGATTTATGTCAAGCTATGATGCACTATCCTCCTAAGTAGTTGTAACCATACTGAATGCAAAAATTGGTTCCTCTACTTAATGGGTACACATGGCCACCCAATACTCAATTTTGACCAAACATAAATTGGTCCATGCAGAACAGTTTGTTAGTAAATGAAACAAATTGCTGTTTCACTCTCGTCAGAACTTGTGCGTTTAAATCTTTTTTGCTCACTGCGTGAACACTAGGAAAATTGTATTTATATTTAATTTTAATATATATTTTTATTTTATATGATATATGCTCCAGGCACACCTTGGATTTAGAAATTTTTTGTATCCCCTACATTTAGGAATCTTGTACCCTAATCCCTGTATTGATAATGGTATCCGTACCCCACGGTGCACTGATTTTGAGCTATTATCAACTCAATCACACACTGGTCATGATTACAGCAAAATATTAGCTTTTTCTTAGGCCAGGACTCAAGTGAAGAATTAAGCTTAATTGAATTGAGACTGTTGCTTACTTGAATTGTTCAGTTTGATTCATTCATTACCATTTCTTACAAATTTTATAACACGATGCAGGTGTTAGCAATGCATTCTCTGGGGACAAGGTTAAACTTGTAACTACTCAAATGTATACTACCAAAGACACTATACATTCCTCAGAAATTATTCTAATAAGCAATTCAAATGATAAACCATGTGAACCAGATGGTGCTGCAGGTTTGTGTGTTCAAACACCTCAAACTTGTAGGGATGTTCTGATTGGACATAGCAACCTAGTGGAACAAAGCCTAGAACCATCTCAGAATCCAACCCTGTTTGCTGAAGAAAATAAGTGTTTTGGTACCAAAGAGGCTCAATTAATTTCAGAACCAATGCCCCTGCAAAACCAGGAACTCAAGAGTAATCTGGGAAGCAGTGTTAAGTTTGTGGGATGTTACTTGCACCCAATGCCTGTTTCATCTTTAATTTTAAGCACAAGAGAGGATGAAGTCCATGTTTGTGTCTTATGTGGCCATCTGACAGATCGGTACAGGACCTTGTTTACTTACAAGGTAGCCATTACTGAACCAACTCTAGGATGCCCTTCTGTCATGGCTCACAGCTCAATACTGTTACCCGATCAAAAACATAACTTCATAAAAGAAGTAAGTTATTTTTTGCTTGGTTCGTTCTCAACCCCTTCTTCCTTTTTTTATTCCAACTGTTTGGGTAGATAATGGTCACTGTCAAAATCTGTTTCAAGTACAGCTGTCATGACAGAATGTAACGTAGTTATACACTACTACATAGTAAGTGACGAAATCTATCATTTTATGCTAGACTACGGTGGAAAGATCTGGGGTGCAGTTGACTCCTGGTGGACAGTATATTGTCTTAATAGGCAGCATAAAGACCCCGAATTGCAGGTTAACTGTGTCTGCATGCTTTAATTGATATGTAATATCCGTTTAAGGAGAATAACTAAATAGCGTTTCATCCCAGGGAAGGAAAAATTGATTGCTCTTGCTCAACATGTACATCAGTTTTCTATGGGAAGAATGCTTTGAAGATTGTCCAAGTAGAACATGGTTATGTATCAGTTGTAACAACATTGGAAACGGCTGACAATGTGCATTGTATATTGGTTTGTGAACCTAACCGACTTGTTTCGGTTGGAGAGAGTGGTAAACTGCAAGTGTGGGTCATGAATTCAAAATGGAGGTGATTTTAGTGACTCTTCTTACTCTTTGCATTCCCTAGAGCTATTTATGTCCCATTCAGAGTATGAATATTTAAAGGTTTAATTTATTTTAATTAACTTGCTGAGTTATTGTATTTTTTCTTTTTTAGCTGGCAGCATGGATATGAATTCCCTTTGTTTTTCCTCTAAGATTGCATGAGAATATTTGGGAAACTGTGTTTTTGAGATGTTATGACAGATTTGTCTTGGTTTAAAAGCTTCCAAGCTTTTATTAAAGCTAATTTGCTCAGAATCTAAGACCTGCCGTTAGTTTTACCGACCACTTTTCTAGAAGAGCAAATGCCACAATTATTGATGAGTTATAAACTTGAAATTATAGAATTTATTCTTGTTGACAAATAACGTCTGTATTGACAATACCTATTAAAATAGTTGATATTTTATAGCTAGCTTAATTAAATATATAACATTTAGTTATCAATTGTGCATACAACTTAGCTTGTTGTTCAGTCTTTCTTTCATATTTTGGCAGTGAAAAAACAGAGCACTTCATTATTCCAGCTGATGATGGCTCTGCATCCCCTGGCATTGTGGAGCTAAAGAAGGTTCCGAAGTCTACTCATTTGGTTGTTGGTCATAATAGCTATGGGGAATTTAGTTTATGGTATGATATCTCATTCAACTTGAAAGTGTTTCCCGTTGTGTTCGCATCACTCTATGTGCTTTTAACCTCTGATTTTGCTCATATTAGTTCTGAAGCACCTAATACACCAGTCCTTCTCAAGGACTGTTGTGTTTTTTTGGGACCATCTTGACATTTAAACATTCTCTAGGCCTAATAGGTCTACGCCAAGTTGTTCAGGAATGAATTTAGGGGTTACTCATGTGGGCTTTTGCATTTTTAGGAGATGTGTTATCAATTTATCATATTTTCTATATGAATTCACTTTCACTTTTTGTCTATTATGTAGTCAGTAACATTTAGGGCATTGCACTTTTTTGAGTCACAAGTTGTTCAGAACATGAATTTTGTGTCTGTCTACTTTCCGTATTTACCCCTTCTTCTGTATGCAAATCTTCAAGATCAGGTTTCCAATCTTAGTTTTATCTGCTTCATAATTTAGAAAATGTTACTCCTGACTAATCTGCCATTTTTTTATCCATTATTTCGTATTCTATTCCTATTAATATTGAAATGACCTATGACCTAACCCAGCAGTTTTAAGACATGGGAGAGAAGGGAGAAATAATCACTTTGGAAAAGTTGAAGTATCATTTAATCTGGGCTTACAGTTATAGTAATATGATAATATCTCATCCACTATTTTCAACGTTTTTTCCAGGGATATTGCAAAGTGTAACTGTGTTGCAAGATTCTCTGCTATAAAAAGTCCAATAAATGAATTCTTTCCAATAAGCTTGTTCCAGTGGCAAACAAAAGGCTCAGGTTTCGGCTATGCTACCATGGAGGAGCAGGCTGATAAACTTTTAAAAGCAACCAATTCGTGGTACTCACAGCAAAGAGAGACCTCTTTGTTTTCACCATCAGAGGAAGATGTTGCTATGTGGCTTTTTGTCTCGACTTACTCTGATCAGGATTGTTGCCACAATCCTATTTCAACTTCAAGTAGTTTTGATATACATACAGCTAGAAGTTGGAGGCTTGCACTTATAATGAAAAATAGCATAAATTTTGGAAGTCCCTTGGATCTAAGGTGCTATAAAGTTTTTTCTGAATTTGAATAGTTTGTCTTGTTCTTATTCCGTTGAAGATTTTTACTATTTTAAACACTTCCATTCAAATCTCGGATTAATTATGAAGATTGTAAGCAACCATTTGTTATAAATAATTTTTAGTGAGATGGATATAGGAATTGCATCTAAAGAACGGCTGATGATATCTCAGTATAATACTCTTAGCTGCCATGTTATTGCTTATTCTATAATTCAGATTTATCATTTAATTTACAGCTTCCAATGTATCAATTCTATGCAGGACTTGCGGTATTGGTGTTTCCTGTGGTTATGGAATCATCGGAACAAGTGAAGGAGTGGTGTATATGTGGGAGTTGTCTAAAGGATCCAAGTTTGATACTCTGCACCATTTCCAAGGTATGTTCAACTGTTCCTCTTTCAAATGTTTGCTTTGATCATTTAGCAGTTACATGACAACTACAGAAGCACTACTGATTTGTTAAGGTTGATTTTGTTATGTAAGCTTTTTTTTTTTGTTCACTATTATTAAGAACACTTTTTTTTAAAAAAACTCGTTACTAAGATGAGTTTTTTTATATTTAAAAAACACCAATTTATTTTTTCTAAAGCCGTTAGTTTATTCACGACTTGTTTCTATTTAGAGGGGATAGGTCCGGTGGGCTTGTATGACGGTTTTATTGATCGTTCTGTTTTTAAATTCTAGAACTGTAATAAAACTTCCCACAGTTGCCTTGAGTTTTCATCAGACTTGAGCGGGGACTTCAAAGTTGTCTAACCAAAAAATTGATTTTTCTTCCCATTTACCAAGCATAGTTGTCTAGAATCAAACCTATATGACTTAATTCAAGACCATCACGATGACTGTATGTAAGCGCTACAAAATTTGTTGCCTTGCATAACTTTACTTCAAGAATCCTGGTCCTTTCAGGATCAGATTTGAGTAAAGCTCAACTTAGCTTAAGTATTGCAGCTTGATTCAGTTTAGACAAAGATTTATCCCCCAAACCCCCTTCCTTTATAGACAAGCATAACTGCTGCCAAGCAATTGTGGCAGTTTTTCCCTTATTCACCAATATGTGTGAAAGAAGTAACCCGTCAGAGAATCCAATTGCATCTATAGCCCTTCGTTTTCTATAAACAACAGACCAACCCATCACATAGAACTTGGATTTGGAGTTATTAACTTCCTGTCTGGCAATTCCTTAATAAAGTTGGAATAACCTCACTAGCTGCAACATGTTCCATCTCTTATCCCTATGGAAAATCATTACATCATCAGCATATAATGTATGAGTTGGGAAATATATATACCTTTATGCCCAATCATGGGAATTAGCAAATTTTTTCGAACCAGATTGGAGATGGTTCAGCTAAGAACTTCCTCAGCAAGGCAAAATAAGATGTGTGCTGACTCTTTCCCTGCATTGAGTTTTTCCTCAAACACATACTATGTACTGTGTTTCCTATCACATTTTATCCCGCATGCCTACCAAACGTGTATACATATTTTCCCTTTCCAGTCCAACCCAAAATTCAAATAAATTCCTCACCTTCATCAATTAGAAAGGGGTAGTTTTGAATAGTGTGTTTTACATCTTTGGTTGAATTTGAAAAGGGCAACAGACTTTCAGTATCTTTCATTGCAAGGAAGAAACCGAGTCCCTTGATAAATATTTTGATCAATATTTGGCCTCATGCTGACAGTAATGTAACTGAACAGCAAACTATTGGAGGTAATAAATTGGTTGTGTAATGTTTATTTGAAAATGTTAGAATGCCTACATGAACTAAGTTTAACTGGGGATGTATTTAAGGATACAGATGCGTTTCTATTCTGCTTGTACTACGTCACTCCCTGTTGCTGGCTGGCTTTAATAATGAGAATAATTATACTAATGTACAATGTGCTGTCGTTCTTTAGGTTTTCATACTTGAGACAGTATCTGTGGTGTATAAGCAAAATGTTGACTGGTTTCTCTTTGATGTCGATCATAGAGAGGCCTCACTCTTTCTATCATGCTATATCTTTCTTTTTTTCTCCAAATTTTAAAAAATATAAGTTTTGATATCAGATGGCAATGTTGCATGTGTGGCTACCGATAATTCGGGGGGTGCCTTGGGAGTGGCTGGTGGAGGGCAATTGTTGCTTTATCTACACCTTCCCGAGCTAGATTCAGACTAACTACTGTACATGAAAGTGTTATTTACTCAGCGATCTTTACGAGCTTGTGTGGATACTTGGAATCATTTTTTTGTATTTGAATTGTTAATAGTGTTCAAGTTCTTAGTCAAATTAGTGTTTCTAATCTGTATGAGCGACTATAAATTCAATTTACAGTATGTATATATCATCAGGGGATGTGAATTAAGCAGTACATGCAATCAATTTTTATTTTCGTTGAAGGCGCTGCAGCGGTAAAATTTGAAAGTCGATTAAATTGAATGATAGATGCGACATTTATAATAATTTGATTTAAAACTTTGAAATTCGAAGTTCCAAAATGTAATTATTCTTCTTAGAGCAACGTCATTATTCTTTTTTAGACGAGTTCTTCCTGTACCCTAACACGTTCTTCCTGCACTTTAATAAAAAAAAATTAATACCACAATTGTCCTTATATGAGAATCGGATGATACTTTCATCCGATTGTTATTTAAGAATAAGTTAACAACCGGATGAGCAGGTCATCCGGTTGTCATTTGAAAAACCGGGTGACTTACTCATCCGGTTGTTAATTTTTTTTTCAAATGACAATAGGATGGGGTGTTATCCGGTTCTTATTTCCAAATCAAAATAATAACTGGATGATAGTCCAAATTGAAAACGGATTAATTTTTTGACTTGGACTATGAGAATCGGATGGTACCCCATCCAGTTGTCATTTGAAAAAAAATTAACAACCGGATGGGGTGTCATTCGGTTGTCAATTTTTTTTTAAATGACAACCGGATGGGATGTCATCCGATTCTCATATAAGGGTAATTCTGGTATCAAAATTTTTTATTAGGATACAGGAAGAACTCGTCTCTTTTTTAATGAAAGCTTTTAATACGAACCCAATCGAATTTTGTATCATAAACATAATTTTATGATTGATTTTGTAACTTAAAGTTTGAGACAAGGTAATTTTAGTTTAGAAGATTGCAGTTTATTTAGAATAAAGTTAAATGATGTTCATATTATTTTATAGTTTAAAAACATATTTGATAAAATAATAATTACTTTTTATTTTATTTAAATGTTATGTTCCTTAAAACATTAATAAAAACTTTGAAAATTAGAAATTAGATTTTTAAAATATGAAAGTTAAAGAATAATTTTTAAGTAAGTTTATGTTTTTTACAAAAAAGTTATTTTATTAAATGATAAAGGTGAATGTCATGTATTAAAAATAATCAATGTTTATTTAAAAGTCTAAAAAAGTTTAAGTGTTATTGTATTGAAATTATAATATAAGTAAATATAAAATTTAAAATTAGAAGAAACAGGAATGTTATGTAGTATAAATTAATTTCTCTTATTAATCAACTCTTTGGCCAAGTGAAAGGTATAATTAGTCATTATTATTTTGGCCATATATATTCATGATGAGTTGTATTTAATCTAACTATGAATTCTCATGTGTGACGTTCGATCGAAATTAACTCTTCAAGAAAGAATAAAAGAACTGTCATCGATATCTTGCCACATGTCTTCTATGATTTAAATGCGATTTAAATTTAAGATAAAGAGTAAGTCATTATGGATGAGGAGAAAGTTATTCCTGATGAGGAGAAAGATTATTGTTACTGTACCATTGACGAGTCTTCGGGTACTGAGTTTCAATTATTGCTTCCAATTCTCGATTACGAAATCCTTTTTAAGTATTTTGAAGTTGAAGTAAGTTAATGATTTGCGTATTAAGGAGTAAATGGGATTAAAGTAAAAGTAAATTACTTCTTGAAATTATTTTTCTATTTATAGATTTTTCAAATCGATTTTATATTATTAGGCTAAAGATCTAATTTACTAAGGGTCTGGACTTGTATTCTTTTGCATGTTTTGATGATAATTGTCACGTGTTATTTGTTAGTGACACGTCAAGATGAAGGTCTCCAATCCTGACCAAGATGTGGAGATATCGATTATCCTATAGTACATAAGCTCTCCAAGTCTTTGAGTGTGTTTAAATTACTCAAGAAGGATTTGATAAAGGGTGTCGTGTATAGGTCTGTCATCACTGGGTTGCCCGTCCGATTGGTCTTTCAAGCGCCTTCAGTTCCCGTGAGGATTTGACATTTTTGGTTTCACACCTCCTTGTTTTTCGTGCCATGATGTGAAAGGTAACTCGATTTGGACTGTTGATTGCTATTTGATCGTGCAGTTGGGACTGTGCAACGTCACCGTTATGTTTTGCTTTTAATAGCCAACTTTGTGGTCCCATTTTGTGTCACTTTCACTACATTGCTCTTATTGGTCCGTCAAGTATTCGGTCCATGCTTTCTGTTCATTTCATAAAGGTAAATAAATGGCTTCCTTTTCTCTCATATGAACGTTCTCAGGGATTCAACTTTCTCTAGACGAATGTTGACCAATGTTATGGACATCAGGTGATGCAAAATGGGCTCCAAATTTCAAAACCAAGGTATCAAAACAGTTGATTGACCTGACAAGCAAGCGAGTGAACCAGTTGAGGGTGGCTCTCTTTAATGAGGTAGGGAAAACTCTACAAAAGACGTTGTCGTCAAACGTGTATAATCCAATATGTGTGACATATATGTCAATGTGTTCATCTGGGTTAGTGACCCATTGTACCTGTCTACGGCAGGTCCCTTCCAATTGGCAAGAAGTTTAGTCTCCATTATGTTTTCGGTGAAGGGGTGTCTTCAGACAGTCGAAAGTGCTACCAGATTAGTGAAACTTTGACATCTCATCCTTAGCTTCCTTCCGCGGGTGTTATACTCGTTCAACCCTGTCTGATTGCTTCGTTCTGTCTCTATCTTCTCAGTCGTCTCAATCTTCTGCTTTAGTTTCTTGTTCTCCACTCAGAGGGTATTCAACTCCTCTTCATTCTTTCTTTTCAAGACTTCCATCTCCTTCCTGAGTTGTGTCATCATAGTGATCGAGTCGTCGTGATGATTCTGGAAGTCCTCATGGTTTTGCATGTCTCTCATGTTTCTTGTGGTCATCATGTGATCAAATGAGGCTAAACTCGGTCCCACAGTAGGTGCCAAAATGTTATTGCACGACCGGTTAGCCTAGATGATCGATGAGTCTTCAGTCGACTTCATATACTTCAAGTTCCAATTGTTGTTTCCTCCTACTCTTGATTCGATTCTCAATCCCGGGAGGGGTCCCTACAAGAACTCTGCCACTCAAGTCATTTAACGGTTCCAGTATTAAGGAGTGAATGGAACCAGATGCCCAATTTATTACGGGGCCCCACATGTACTCTTTTGCATGTTTTGGATGATAATTATCATATATTTTCTGTCAGTGAGACGTCAGGGAGAAAGTCTCCACTGCCAACCGAGATGTGAAAATATTGGTCGGTCAACGATCTTTTAGAATACTAATGTAATTTGGATAGGTTGGTTAGTAGATCCTATAGTACAAATATAATTTTCAGTTTTATAGGTCCTATAGTACAAATATAATTTTAAGTTTTATTTGATGACTATAGACGATCTATTTTTAGTAACATAGAAGATTTAGAAAATGAAATTTCTATGATTTAGGTTTCTTTGAATTTTTGCTGCTTTAACTTTAATTGAAAAGTCGTATAAAATAAAATTATCAACTATATTTTTGCACAAATAGAACTTAAAGTAAAATAATAAATTATTCAATAATTTATTTACATACATTTAAATTTTATTATACTATGTCTCACCTAAAGGTTACATAGAAATCACGTAAAAGTAATAAATACGTTAGCATATTTGACTAAACGTAAACTTTCACTTAATAACAAACATGTCAAAAGCATGTTACCATAACATTTAAATATGGGTTATTTATGCATCACACAAAAATTCGACTGCACCCCATACTTACTGTGGAAGATAAAAATATTTTTGTTATATTCTTACTTCTCTTTTATTCTCTGTCACCTCTTTTTTCATCCTCCATGCTGCACCTCGGGCACCTCACAAAAATTTTGTTGCTGTTTTCATGTGTTAGAGACTGTCATTACATGGCTCTTGGAGGTAAGTTTATAAGATCTATTTTTGTTGTTTGTTGTTTTATTTGCAATCTGATTTTCGAATTTGAAAATACATCTCAGATTCAACAATAATGTATATATTTGTTTTTAAGAAAATTATAAATTGATATTATTATTTTAAGCGTAATTTAGATATGTATATATTTATTTTTTAAAAATTATAAATTGATATTATTATTTTAATCGTAATTTAGACAAAAATTCACGACATAATACAATTTGAAATGTATATATTCATTTTTAAGAAAATTATAAATTATTTATTTATTATTATTATTATTATTATTATTTTAAGTATAATTTACATAAAAATAACGACATGAATCCGTAAAAGAGATAAACAAAAATTAGGGCTATTATTATTATTATTGGTGAGAAAATTAAAATAAGATTTATTCAAAACCTACTAAATTATTATAGAATTATGTTGATTACATAATGGATAGTCTACGGAGAGACGAGACAACATGAACGTTGTCAATTTACGAACATATCAAATAATTATTTCCATTATGTTACTACAGTCTTCTATGTTATATACAAAATGATCACCAACCTTTTAATTTATCGTATAATCAAATAATCACAAAAATACTTTAATATATTTTAATGTGAACAAAACTCAACCGTTGATCCAAAATATCACGAATAGGACAGTTTATTAAAAAAAATTCCACAGGACAGACGGAACCGTGGTATAATACTTAAATTTTATATTTTTAAATTTAACAATAATATTTTACACAAATTTTGATTATTTATTTATAACACAGTCACTGCATAATATTGTTCCTATTAAAAAAATACACTTCATTAAATAAATTGTTTTAAAATTCAAAAATACTTCTTAAAATAAATTGTTTGAAATTAATTAAAATAATATATAAATATATTTTAAAAAATCCAAAAATAATAAATTCCAAAATCTGAAATACAATTTTAAGAGACTAATGCAAAACCCATTAAATACTGATGTAAACTTTTCTAAAAAAAATTTAATTAAAAATTGACTTTAATGCTTTAAAAAAAAAAAAAAACTTAAAACTTGCATGAAATATTAGAAACCAATCAATCATTAGTGATCAAATTAGATTTTACTCCACAAACTGAGAGGTACAGAAAAAAAAAAGAAAAGAAGAAAAAAAAAAACATACATCCATGTGCAATTTGAAACCGTAAGTGTTTTTTCTTTTGCTATTTATTTACTTTACATGTATTCAATTCAAAAAATGGAAAAACCAATATAAGAACAAATATGACAGGAACATGAGAAAGTATTACACATGCTCCAAACCCCTTCCTAAAAAGATTGAAATAAAATACAAAACGTATAAAAGCAGCAAAACAAAGGATATTGCCAGCAACCTTGATTTTGGCTGCTTCGTAAGAGGGAAAGCCATGAAGACTGTAGCATCCAGATCGAAAGTCACCAGAAATTATTACCAGTGCTCCAATCCTTCATTTGTCTGTTACATCAACCACGAACTAAAACAGATTCGCTGCTGTATATGCTTCTTGTTTTGACAGTAAGCATCAACATATGTAAAGCCGAGCGGAGGCATCCTAAATTATAAAGCCACATGTGAAGACCCCTTTTCTTTCATGTCAAACCCAAGTTAGATCACCTCATTCCTTGCATATATAGCGCATTTGGAAGACAACTTGAGTTCCAACTATGGGACATCTCTGAAGGAAATATGCCTCCGTTTGAAACAAGTGTATGAAAGAAGTACTAGATTCTTTAAGTTTGGCAACCCAATTCTTGCTCTACGCACTTCTTTCTTCTCCATGACGGTTGTCTTTGAGGCTTTCACAATCCCATGCATGTAGAGATATATACAAATTTCATCAGTTAGACTTGTCTCCCAGGACCACAGGAAAAGGTAGTACTCGATAAGTAACCCGAGTTTCTGAGAGTCTAGTTAAAAAAATATGTAGACTCCAAAACCTCTCGAAGATCGAAGTCTCCTCGTTCTGGTAAGGGAGGAAAGTTCAATGTAGGAAAAGTCTTTTGGAAGCTCTCCGACAACTGCATTTACAAGTAAAGAATGAACTATTAAAAAACCAAGTCATTTATATCCAATGACGAGTTTACTTGTATACAAAATATGTCAAATAATAAATCCAAAAGCAACATGCATCCAAGGATACCAAAAAATTGAGGCTGGAACGTTGATTGATTTGGTTAAGTAGAAAGGTAAGTTAGATGATTCAAGATAACCATAATACTTTACATAATTACAAAATGCGTCAAAAAGGCTTCATAAGCAAATGGTCAGCGTACATTAATACAATCCTCTATGTAATTCATTTCATTGCACAGGAAGCCATAAAAACAAAGTTTGAGTGGATTGAATGACATCAGAAAAGCATTTACCAAAAGTTAAGAGTATAAAAGGAAAGGATTAAGTCAGAAAGGGTTGATTTGGAGCCTCGTAGAGTTCAACATAATCAAAGAACCCATATATTTAAAGATACAAAATACTTTACATTTTCCAATATTGGAGCCTCGTAGAGTTCAACAAACTTTTCCCTGAGTATCCTGTTCATTTCATCAACATCACATGCATGCGTCCAGTATGAATCATGAACCCCTGCAATTAAGCATTTGTTTACAAATTTAAAGTCCTAATGGAAAGTCAAATTGCATTCACCTAAGACTGCTTATGTTTTTTTTATATAAAACAATAAGCACCTGCAAAGTTCAAGCCCGCCTTTTTACAAGCAACTGCAGTCATCATCATGTGAGAACCATCAAGAGAGTGAACAAAATTTGGGGGAAAAGCTGTTCTCTGCCTTTTAACCATGACCTGTAACATTAGTGTGGATATTCTATTAGCTTAACAATAGTACGGTTAGGGAAAGACACCTTCTATATTGGCCCAAGGGCATTGCAGGTTTTGGCAAGTAATACCAACGTAATAACAAATACATACAGCAAAAAGAACACGAATTGGATAGTGCAACTAAGCCCTTCAAAACATGAACTACTCTAAGTTGATATGGTGATGTGTCAAGCATCTTACAAATATAGGATCTTGTTCACACATGAAATTTTGTGATAGATAATAGAACAACTAGTTCCAAAGACAAGTCTACATATATGGGTGATCAATTTCAATCAAATCAATACTTACCTTGTTAGTCTCCCGTTGTAATGTCAATATCTGAAGGGAAGTTTTGATCTGTGCATCATATCCAATTACCATATTAGTGACAAAAAATGTGTCAACTACTTCTGATTTACTTAACTAGTAGAGAGGAAGAAAAAAGAGACAATGAAAAATAAGAAGAAAAAAAAAATAGGCCAACAGTTGAGAAATTACAAGATGCCTTCCTAGTTGTCGATAGGGTTGTACTACAGGTAGACCGAGGGGAGTGATCCACCGGACTGCTTGGTTAGTGGAAGCAATCACCTATTCCATGTTCAAAATTTAAATCATTACGATGATTGAGATGTAAACAGGTAAAAGCTTGGAGCATAGTGTTAGAATAACAGCATAAAATTCTTGAATAACATTTTCAATGCCTATAGCATTTTTGGAGAGAAAAAAGGGCACGTTGGAAAATCTGTGCCTATAACTACAAAACAAAAACTCAATTATACATCCTCAGAATAATAAATACAAGGATTTGCTGTTACCCTAACAACAAATACATTCTAAAAGTCCCATGCAATATGGAGCATATAAAATATAAGCATCACACTTGTCACATAACTTACCATAAGACATCTCAATGACTTAGAGAATACATATTCTAGCTGACCATTTGAATTTACAGTTGGAAATGTCCCCTTAGTTCACAAAAGCTTGACACCTGAATTCATAGGGTGTCAACAGGCTTATCATATAACAGAACTGATTCCCTAAGCATCCCCATGGTATTCTTTCCCTAGAAAATTCTGATACCATCTTTGGTATGCCGTCTCCATTCCACCAAATACTGAAGTTATTAAAGATCTCTTGTAAAATTGATATAAGAGAAGTTCCACCTAAATGATGTCAACATGCCACGGTGATTGTTGGAAACTACACATCTATTGGGATGTGCTGCATTAAAAGTTTAGGTTCATGTAACTTTACAATTGTATGAATTCTAAGTTTAAATTTCAAATAAGGATTCTAGAAGATTGAGGTAGTTAAGATTAAGGGATAATATAGATTTGATTTGACCATATTCTCCTTTACTTTGTCCCTGTCTCATCTAACATTTATTCTGTAAATCTATTTGGACCTCTCCTAGCCATCTCTTTTCTCATGTAAATCTAATAAAATGTGTACTTCTTTTGTACACTTGTTTCAAACATGCATATTACTCTCTGTCAGAGTTTTAGCCCTCATCCTATTTTTGCCCAACGTGTCTTCCATGAATTCTAGAGGGGTCAAAACTGCATTAACATCACCGGTGCAGGTGCTTTGTCCTCAGAGTCCAGTTTACAAATTATAATCCAAAAACTGAATGGAAGAAACTACATTGAACAGGCTCAATCTGTGAAGTAATATGATGATCATTAAAGAAAACCATGAAATACAAAGGATACTTGCCAAAAAATCCATGGCAAAAAACCCAATAGTAAAAAAAATTGGGAAGGCAGGACACCTCAAGCCCCAAATGGAGAACACATGGAGCATAAGTTACTCTCTTTCACCAAGGAACAATTGGAGCACTTGCATCATTTCTTTTCAACTAAAAAATGTCAATTAATCCAACATCATTTCTAGCCCAAAATGATATTTCTTTTTATGATGCTCTTCTTAGTACCCAAAGAGATTCTAAAGCCACATATAGACTATTGATTTTGGAGCTACTGACAAGTTGTTCAAAGACTATTCTCCATGTATCGCTTTTGCAAATATAAAAAGATCAGAATTGCAGATAACAACTTTAAACATATATATAGAGAATATGGATTAATTTGCTCCAAGATTAACTTTAAAAAAAACTAATCTTCATTCACTTCTTTCGCTTTTTGTAGTATACTGGTTCTAAAAAGTAACTCATTCTTTTATCATTAGATAAAAAAGGAAGAGTGAAAGGTCGGCCTGTGTTCCTATTCACACACACACATATTCATTATAGATAACATCTTAAAATAACCCTAGACTGTCAAAAATTTCGAACAAATTGTATCAAAAAGAGACGTATATTAAAAACAATAAGTTTACACGTACAGAATTTAAATAGACTAGATAGATAAACTATGAAAAGTATATTATGATAAACATAAATATATTAGGCATTTGTTCACATTAGCTATATTTCACAATTAATTAGCACTACAACTTCTACCGATCATATGCAGCATTCTTAATCAGAAAAACGAAATACAAAAGTGGGGGGATCAAACCAAAAACCACCAAGAGAATCTAAAATGTGGGAGACAACATCTGTCTCTACAAAATTTAGAGACAATACAGGGAGGCACTCACTCATTCATTTAATTAACGATAATCAACAGAAAATTAGACATACCTTTGCACATTCACCTAGCCAATCCATAATACTCCTTGCAGCCTCAAACATCTCTTCTAAGGCGGCAAGAGTGGTCTATAAAACAATGACTAATAAGTAGAAGTAAAATAAATAATAGATAGATTTAGAAATGTTAACATACAACAACACTGAATCAAATTTTCGTACTTTTGCAGCATAGCAAGCAGCAGTAAACAGCTCTACGTCATCCTCAATGGCACAACGCTCCTTTAGCCTCCTCTTTATCTGGTCCCTGGCCCCAATGTAAGTCACTCCATAGACTGATGTCATCACTGTTTGCTTTACCAATTTTCGGTCCACCTAATGTTAATTATGATAGTATTTAATATTTATAAATTTAAGGCTGACAAAAAATGTATATCCTTTCATATTACTTTATAAAGAAAAAAATATAAAAGCTGCTTGTAATGTCAGATGAGTCGACAATCTTGTTAATAATAATAGGTCTACGAACTGCCTATCGTTTCATCTTCCAATGTTCCAGAGGAAAACATTCAAAAAAGAAAAATAACTGCGTGAAACTTGCAATTCAACGAAACCTGGCTGATTAAGCGCCTAGCATGCAATGCATTTGGATTAGTTTGGGGATCTTTCTCTGCATCCCTTTTCATGATTTCAAGTACTCTGCACCAAATTGCCGAGCCAAAATGTCAAAACGCATAAACTTCTTTCAAACAGCAAATAAATTTAGAGAGTATTCATAGATAGAGAAATATACAGCAGTAGTAACATATATAATTTAATAGGGTTTCGGCCGTTTCTGGGGAAATTACTACAATGCAAATATAGAATGCAATCAAATATTTAGAGACAAGATGAAAAGAGAAGTAGCAGCTTCTTCTCTTAAAGTTTATCAGTTATTACTTAGATACCAATCCTTGGTTGAAAACTACAACCATTGAATAGCAAGGTATGAGACTCAATTCCTACTTTGAAAGTGTGGAGTTCCACTATGAAGTTTGTAGGAATTTGGGCTTTCCTGCTATAACAGCTAGCTTTTGTAGTGAGGTCCTCTCAAAGTTCCTATCAATTCATAACTTTTCACCATGCCGCTCTCAACTGCAATTGAGCGACAATGGTAGTGATTCCAAAACATTGCAGAATTCATCCAGATTAGTCAAAGGGGCTAGTAGACAACCCACATAGGCACCAGAGATGCAAATGGGTTGTGATGATCCAATTGGTTATAAAAGTAAGACAACCCACAATTGTGTAGAAAAGCATGGTGGTTCACAAAGAACCCACAATCCTTAATTCGATGACACATTGAAATAGAGAAGCATATTTACTACATTATATGGTACTACGAAATAAGGCTTTATATTGATTCTTTTGTATGGAGCACAAATACCGTGAACTTAGGGGCTATGTGCGTGTGCATATTTGTGTCGTTGTCCCCTACATTACTTACAAATGTCACAGTGTTTGTGTTTCGTAGACATCAATGGACATTTAATACCTTTGGTAGTTGAAGAATAACATCTGTATCTTTTTTTATGGCTAGAATCTCACTACAGAAATATATTGGGCCTTTTTACAAAAAAAAAAAAAAAAAAAAAAAAACATATCTTGAATTATGAGTTATCTCACATCAAGCTCAACTGCTGTCATAGAACAGCACATGGTTGGAAGTCAAGCCTTGGCCGTTTAGATTTGCTTTTAGTGAATAGCACTAGCTTCCTTCCCCAAAAGGTCATGGTATACTTAACCAAGGAACCAAAACTCCACTAAGGCAGACCAAAACTATTAATTATTCCAATTGAGTTTTGCAGTTGTAATCATAGGACTATCAGAAAAAGGGTAAAAATGACTTCGGAAGACCATATCAAAGGCACAAAAACAAACTACTTCAGGGAGAAATCATGCCCAATATCTTCGAGTAGGTCAAAATCGAGAACCAAGGCAAAAATGTGCCCAAAAGAAGCCAACAAAGCTGTTGGAGGTGGCATGACAAGATTCTGACAAGCAAAGGGCGGCTTGTGAGATGCACATGTCAAAGATCAGCATGTGAGGGAACATGTCTGAGTATTAGGCCACGTGACTTCTTGGGTTGAGTTGCACTCCTCAAGATGCACCCAACTCTGAGTTCGTCACAGAAAGACGACTGTGGGCGGTTGACATTGGCAAACATTGTTGAATCAGCAACAGAAGAAGACAGCAGGATCTTACCCGCTCTAATGGCAAAAATCAGTAAGTTTTGCCACAGCTGATATATTTTACATAAACATAAAAGGTAATATCAAGTACAATTAGAGGAAAAAGGCTTCATAGCTTATGACCTTTAACCTTAAGCTTGATATAGCCACAAAACAGCTTTATTAAAGCTGCACAAATAATAAACAACTACTTTAACATATGCAAAGTATTGTATTCTAATTCTCAACAAAGTAAAATCAACAAAGAGTGAGCTACTTCCTTTATATTTTAAACGACAAGTGCCATTTTAGAAACATAGGTGATAATTACCTGGCCGCAATTCCTGAGTAAACATCAGCAGGATGGTCTCCACCAACAAGATTGACTGCAGCAGCTCCCAACTTCAAAAAGTAAAAGAAGTAAAATTGATGATGAGACAGAATTGAAAAAGAGGGGAAACTGAAGTAAGGCAATGTTGTCATGCCAAAACTACACAAAATTTACCCAACGCAATGTTAGAATGGATGTTTACAATTGAAAAGTGAATAATTTATAAAGAATCAATGCAACGTGCTGTCATCTACACTGATAAAAGTTTACAGCAACTATTCTTAAGCGTACATGGTCCAACCTTTCTAAGCATATATATCAAACCATAAAGAAAACATCCTAACCTCAATACAATGTAAGAAATCAATGGTTCCTTTATCTACTTAGGTTATATATATAAAATAGCAAATGATGACTGAACAGGAAATTAAACTAGTGTAATATTGAAATTAGTGGACTTTTCTACCCAACTATCTGCCTCCCTCTAAAATACTTATATATGCCACAAGTCTTCAGAAATAACCCTCTCGCACTAGACTGCTGAACTCAGACAACAATAGGATTTTAAAATATTTCAGCATCCCCAACTTAAACAGAATTTAAGAACTACCTCAAAATCCATGTCATTGAATTTTAAGATATCAGTTGTAAGTTCCCAGACACTAAATGAAGGAAAACATTTGAGTTGACAGGTAAAATGTTCAGCTTTAGGTCATTTTGAATTGGCAATCAATGTAAAATGTGAATTCATATAAACTAGACAATAAACTATGTTAACTGTAAATTGAATTAGCTCATCGCATTTCCTTGGTTTCAGTTTCTAGAAGAATCAGGAAATTTCAAGCAGTTGAGAAAAAAAAATGTAATGTTATTGATATTTTAATTCTATGAATCAAGCTATATTGAATAACAATCCCATGAAACAAATAAAGTCTTGCTCTCACAGACAAGATGGTGTAGGAGCTTAAAAGCCATTTGCATGAAGGGTTGGTTCGTTATTCAATTTCAAATAATAAAGTGAGGATTGTCCAAGCCTTTATATGATCTACTTTGGTTATAAACCTACAGTTGATGTGAGATCTCAATATTAGTGACAAGGAACATCCCAACTAAACATTTATCAAACTCCTATAGACTCCCACCCGACCATCCAATACGCACAAAAATCCTTAGGAAAAATAAAATAAGAAATGCAAAATACCTTGTCTCGCCCAAGGGCTGCATAGTGTTGTAAGCCATTGCATGAACCATCCTAGCAAGCATGGGGAAAAATTAAAATTAGGAGAGAAATACTAAAGATGGATTAGTGGCCTTAAGCCTCAACTTCATCAGCATGCATGCTCCAGTGAGTGACTAGGAAATGTCAGAGCAATACTGTTTTAGGATACAGTTTAAGTATACCAACTTTGTTGAAGCCTGAGATTAATAAGGTATTTGATACCTGAAGACCTTGCATTATGATGAAGCATAACCTCATCTTTTTATCTGGGCTTGTTACTAAAGCCCAAGCCAGTAAGGGTTTTCAATTATGTATACCTAGGTACAGCTGAATGAAAGCCAAGTTCTTACACATTGAATGATCAGCATGTTGATATATATATTAGTATGCAACAAGCAAATATGACTAATATAAATCTAATTTTACATGTAATATTGATATTGATTAGATATTTGTCACAACTAAATTTCAAAATGTAGCAAGGACAAAACTTCCAAGATAGGTGAAAATAATCCTAGCAAACACCTTTTAAAAATAAATAAGTTGCCTAAGTGATGTGATTATTATAATTGACACATTTCTCAATTAGCAAGAGTTATGACTATGTTTTAGTGCATCTTCCTCCCAAAAGGGAAACTTTATCTGCATGAATATATATGATTAAGATGCAACTCCAATTTAAAGGTCTTCACCCTCCTGCTAACAACTCTGCTTCTGAAAGAAAAGATTATACTGTTCCATTTAGATGAAAATTTCAATTAAAAATGGTAGCCGAGTTGTCTTTGTAATATAAATGTAAAATCAGTTAATATAGTTGTTCCCACATAACAGTTTCTAACATCCCACACTAGGTACCTGGTGTACTGGCATATGAGAAATGGTAGTCTCAGGATTAGGGCTTCTCAATGCTTCAGAGAGATTCGTGCATGCTGCCAAGCACTGAAAAGGATCCTCTGCTTGCAACCACCAGCGATTACCTTCAAGAGGCCTGTCTGCAGAATCAAATATATCATCCACGTGGTTCTCAATAAATGCTATTCGATCACTGTAAGATAACTTGTCGACACCACCAGCATACAAATTTGCAAGATGTATTTTTAACCAGCGCAAGCCTGATTTCCCTAGAGGACGTCCCTCTGCAAACTCAAGTATGCCTCGGCATAAATCAGAACCAAGATGGTTCAAATATGGGTGCATGGGATAAGCTCGCCCTCGAAAATCAAGATTGTGAGGATAATAGAAACCTTCTTCATCCTTCATCTTTCGTGCAACCTACAGCCAAAAAAGACAATGTAATGCACAATGATGAATATATGCAACATCTCCTGGAAAGCATTTGCTATATAACTCAATCTCTCTAAGAGTAGCAGATTTCTTACAGCAAGTTTAAGTTCTATGTCACATCGCTGTGAATGTCTCTCATTATTCTCCTTTTTCACATTTTTGACTTTCCACTTCCATTTTCGGACCTCTGCTTCATCTTCTGTATCTGGTGCCTCAGGGAGGGGAACCTTTGAGATTAAAAGAGAATTCAATCAAAAAGCCATAGTCAAAACACTGGAACCACCCTTGTATCTTGTGTTATATTTGAGTACACATTCAAAAATCTATATCTAATAGAAACTTTGAACCAACTGATACAAACCCAGCAAGGGTAACTTTATAGGGAAAGACCATTGACACTGATATCACTAAGTCATCGGATCAATATCAATGTAGAAGAATAAACTAAAATACAAAAAGCGAACCAACGCAAATGCAGAACTTCAGGGAACTTCTTCTTCACTGCCCAAATGTTCCAATTTCGTCTCAATGAGTAGATACCCCATACCTCAATTAGGAATTAGGATCCTTCTTTCACAACACCTAGCTGCATTTGTAAATTCATTACAACTATATTCCCACTTATGCCTGTTGTTCTCTTTTCCCTTACTCTTCAATTGATGGGAGAATGTAAATTAAGAATTCAGGTGTTTTTTATCGATTAATACATATCAAACCCTAGCATTCAATGAAAAATAAAAATCATGCATGATTCCAAGAAATATATACTATTGTGCTGGAAGCTATTCAAGTGGGATATCATTTCTTCCAATAAAGTGGCCCAAGTTTTGAGGGGATCTAGGTATTCAACAGATAAATATAGCAACAAGGTTGTTTATTTCTCACATCTTCACGATCCACCAAACCGGCTAGGCATCCTCCATTAGCCCATATTTGATCTATCACACACAGAACCCTTTTGTTTACCCTCCATTTGGTACTGCCAAGAGTATTAAGGGCCTAGTAACAGAACAATACCAGAATTAATTTCCACAACCATCAACAGTAGCCCATGAACAGAATTAGAAAAACACAATTTTAAAAAGAATATCCAAACCTCAAAAATAGGATTAAGTTGATTCTTGGTAGCCCTCTTAACTGCTTCACGTTGCTGCTTAGCTCCATGAATTCTCATCACATACGATGGCAAAAAAAAATGTGCTCCTTTGTCATACCTACAAAAGATATTGCAATAAGCAAAATGTAGTCATTACTCAATCCGAAGTGGCATGCCAGAAGGTTCTTATCACAAAAAAAAAATCAGTAAAGCATACAGAAAAGTAATTAGATGTTTGAACTTGTTCATGTGATTCAAATTATACTATCAAAAATTGTAGGTGTACTCTGGAGAATTAAACTAAAGATAAAATGACGGGGAAAAAGGTAAATCTTTGTAATAGAAAACAAAATGTATAAACATCTGCAGTACCCTGTCCAGTTAATGGGTGGCACCAACATTGGCATGTAAGGGATGACCACGTGCCTTGCCTGTCAATATAAACAAATTTTTATGTTAGCATCAATCTCACGAACTTAAGCAAGAAGTATAGCTGAAAGTACAAGACTATAATAATTCTCCCTATAACCTACTTAAAGAAAAGGGGACATGAATTCAAGTAGAAGCATTCCTTAGAGTTACTTACAGACTTCTCAAGGCCATTTTGCACCAGAGAATCACACTCAATAACACCGTATCTTTTAATTTCCTTCCTAGTTAAGTAGAAAGCATCAATTGTTTAGGAATAAAAAAGTAATCGTTCAAATTTATAGATATTGATTGTGAAAGAGTAGTATTAATCTCACTGTGTCTCATTCGAAAGTGTTTTAAGGGTATGCTTAAATGCTGGGCGTATATCTGGTGGACCATCTCCAAACTGACTGGCAGGCGGTTGAATGTATGCTGTTTCTATTAGCAGTTCAATCAATCGAGCGCCAACCTGGAAGGTACAATAAATACACTGTAATACAAACAGAAGAAACTTTCCATGTTCACAGGTACAACTTACAAGTACAAGCATCACAAACCTTTGCTTGCGCTTCTTGCCCCCAAGGTTTCCAATCATCTTGTCCCCGAACTATTCCTATCGCTTGTCGCGTCTTCTGTTTTTTCATCAAACTAGCAACTCTTTTCCGAAGCTTGCTCTTCTTTTTTTCGATTTCCTCGTTCTCTCCAATCACTTTTCCTTTTTGTGCTGCAGGAGCAAGATTAGATGAGTTGTCCGCGGTGGTTCTCTTCTCCCGCGTCATAAAATGGTATATCCGAGCCTGATCCACATACAAGGGTAGCATTTCAGTTAACCAACACTTGAACATTGCGAATTCAACATAGTAATGCCCAAGTTGAACAATAAAAACCGAAATTAACCACACTTGCAGATTCGTATACCTCATGTTCAACTGCTTCACCTACTTGGCAAGCGGCTTGGATGACTCTGGCGGTGCCGACGCCATTCGTATTGGTCATCAACAGAGCCATCAACTTGTGCATGGTGACCACAGCCATCATGTCCGCGGGCAAGTCGTTGAAATAAGGAGCGTGGCTCATTCGGCACCTGGTATCTTTACAAAGCTCTTGATCAGCGAGAATCGCATTCTTTAGGGGCTCGAACCAACCAAGGAAGAGCGACTTCATGTATGGCAAATTGGGAGCAAGCTTCTGCTCGCGCATGTCCTCCAACAGCTCCTCGTACTCCCTCGCCGCTTCCTCCCACGCCTCCGTCTCCATCTTTATCTGCCTCCTCTTCAGCATCTTGTACTTGTAGCTGCTGCAGTCCAATTTCTCTTCCGCCTTCGCCATTTCCTCCAACCGTTTCCGAACCTCGTCGTAATCGTCTTCGGTGTCCGTCGATTCAATAGCCTCCGCCACCGTGGCGTGACCCCTGGCCGCCACCATCAAAGACGGAGAAGAAAAACCTTCGTGAAACGGAAACGAGGAGCGACTCAGCCCGACTCTGGCTAAACCCTGAGATGGGTATGGGCTTAGTTTTGTAGTCGTTTGGGGTTGGATAAATCTGGGAGATAAATAAGAAAGACGGAGACTGTTCCTTATGGTTGAGGAAGCTCGCTTGGCTAATTTGGTCCACATTTTGGAAATAAGAGACAGAGATAGAGAAGCAAAAGTGTTAGGTGTTGTGTTAACTGGAAAAGATCTGAGACAAACACCACACCAGTCAGCCGCCTCTAAACCCTCCATAAAACCTATTATGTTACCCATGCTATGCTTTTCAAACAGGTTTGCGGTGCGGGTGCGGGTGCGGATGCGGGTACGGGTGCGGGTTATTTTTGTTCGAAAAAGGTAATTCCTCATTTTTTCTTCCTAAGAATTTAAAGAAAAAAATAACTAAATTGAAAATATTTAAATTTATACTATAATTAAAACTTAATTAAACATGATCTTTTTTATTATTATATTGTTTATATAAACTAGCAAAAGCATATATACCTATTAACGGCGGTGTGTTTCATATTATTTTATTTTATTAAGTTCAACATTAATAATTATAATTACTATTTTTTAGGAAAGACTTTATTTTAATTTTGTTGAGAAAATAGTATTGTCTTATATCTTGCGTTTACCTTTTAGTCTCTAAATTTTAGATTTTGAATTTTAATTTTGAATTTTAATTAAGAATAATTCAAAAGTATGACTTAGTCAATTTAATAAATATGTTTTGTCGGTTTCATGACTTTGAATAAGCTTTGTATGTTATTAATAATTTTTTTCTACTTGCTTACAATTGAAATTTGTCTATTGAAATGATATTATATTATTATTCTTATCTAGCATAAGTTTGTGGTTAGTCTCATGATCTTGTGTTAAAAGTATATTCATTGTTTTAGATGTAATTAACGATTATAGCAAAATGTATGACAATTTTTGGAAAACCAAAAATTCAGTCATGTGAAATTTTGTGCTTCAAAGTTTATATTTATTGAGTGCTTCTACTTTTGACTTACAATTGACTTTTTTTTTTTAGTTTCACTATCAATTACTCATTTGTATGTTTTCCCATGATCAATGTCGTTTTGTTTCTTTTTTATGTATCACATGATAATTCAAGTCAAATAGTCAACATTGTTCTTCAAGAATAAAACCTTTGTGCACTCCTTTGGACATTAAAAGAAAATTTTCTTCTTCTTTGAAAACTTGAGCCTTGTTGAAAATCAGTTGACTACCTTACTTTGAGTTTAGAGAGCAAAAATTTTCATGATTGTTAATGTGATTCAACTTTGGGAGAAGTTATCAAAAGTTGTATAAGAAGGTATAAATAACAATTCAAAAGGGGTTGTGGTTCTTGTTGTACTACCTATGTTAAAGATTGTTTTCAAAAGGAAAATAAAAACTAAAAATAATCTGGGGGTAATATGGTATTTAGTTCCATTTTGGTTTACAAATATAAGAGAGCAATATGCTAAGTTAATGGGTTGGTCTAATTGCACTCTTTGCTCAAAGTGACTTTGTTACCTAGAAAAACCAAGTTCCATCTTACTCTAATCACAATACAACCCATAAAAGTCTATTTAATATTTGCTTTGTGAAAATTTTTGGCTTTCTTAAAACAAAAACCAAAGTTAAATTGTGTAGAATCAATGGTGAAAGAGAGAAAAAACACATATCCTTATAAAACAATGTGCTTGAGTGAAATGCTTACTATGGTAAGGAGTGGTTCCTTTAATTGGTCAATGAAAACATTTTGCCATGATTGATAATCTCATATTGTTATATATAACTGAGGCTTGAGAAGTTCTCTTGAGATTGATTTAGAAGAAAAACATACATGAATGACACCTAAAGTGAATGTATGAATTTACCTCTTGATTGTTATATCATTGTTGATCAGATGTCTCTCTATGGCAATATATCTTTTGCTTGAGGACGAACAAGGTTATAAGTTTAAGGAGCTGATAATGTTAATTTTCACCATTATATTTAGTCATTTTACATTAACAAAATTAACTCTTATTTAGATTTTAACTCAGTCCCCATTTTGATCCTTTTTTTGTAAGTAAATGGTCATTGGTTACTTTTACATAATTATACCACTAACTCCTATTTTTTTGTCTACTAATTGCACATGAAACACTTGGGTCAGACAAAATAGAATTATAATCCCTAAAAGTATAGATAGAATGTCAAATTTGAAATACTCACAAGATTACTAACACTAGGCGTCACCTGAATCAAGCCCAGTGTCATGAAGACAAAAAGGAAAATTGTCACTGGGGTTGGATGTCATTTGCCTTTAGCTGGACACCACCTCTCAATGGTGATCTGAGTTAAGAGCCACATTGAGCGTCATTGCATCTAAGTGCATGAGCCCAACGTGGGATGAATCATGTTGAGAGCCAATTGGACATAGAGTTGGTTTCTTTTGAGTGTATGTGTCCAACATGTAACATGTGGTGATGGGCTCCACTTTTGCCAACATGGCAAATTTGGCTTATTTCTTCCTATTTCTTTAAGAATTTTTTATTTTGGATTTTTTGAAGGGTGAAACATGATTTTAAAGACCTTTGGGGCTTCCTTCGAGTCCTCATTTCTTCTCTTTAGTTATCCATCTTCCTCCATTGTTCATACTTTCTTTTCGTACTTTTCATGACAATAAAGTTAAACCCATTTTGTCGGGGTTAGATGCAATCAACTAAACTCTCATGCATTATATTATTTATATTTATGTATGTCTTTCCACTCAATGTTAGTATTTTGTTTATATACTTAATGTTTGTTATGGTTTGATCACCCATAAATTGATATTTGATTCATTGGGTGTTGGAAAATATCTTTTGTAATATAAATTGAAGTAAAATACCTAATGAAACTTGTATGTAGGAATGAAACTTGACTCATTAGTTATCTTAAACCTTGTCGTGAAAGTAAGTTTGCTTATTAAGTACTTAAGAAATTGACTTAATATAGAAACTTAAGCTCATTTTACTAAGAAACTAGGGTTTAGTAAACTTGTGGAATGATTTTAACATTAAATTGGAAAGATGTTGAGTGATTATATGCACTATAGTGAGGTTTAATGAAGTTTAATCCTAACAATAACATACCACATCATTTATAATTTATTATGCATTGTGTGATAAAACCTCAAAAAATATATTTAATTGTTTTTTTGCATGGTTTTAATTCCTTGAATATCTAAACAATTAATGGAAATATTATTTAGTTTAAATTACTTATCAATTGCAATTATTATCGCGTATTGTACAAGTTATTTAGGAGAATAATAATTACTTATTATTTGCTATCGTGCAATTGGCACATTAGGAAAGTAAAAGTGGAGATATAAACTTTATTGTCTAGTGATAATACTATAACATGTAAGAGAAAATCTAAATGACTAATGGTCATAACTCACTATAACATGTAAAAGAAAATCTAAGTGACTAATGGTCATTACTCACTATAACATGTAAGAGAAAATCTAAGTAACTAATGGTCACAACTCATTAATTAGTCTTAACTCCTTTTGCTTAGCCTTTTTGTATTATATCATTATAGCATGCAATTTCCTTTAATTTGAATGATTAGGAAATGATTTATTTGCTACATCTTGACATGACTCTTAGTAAGGGATGAAGAAGTTTCTTTGTTGCATCTTTTCATATAACACTAACTATATCTTTTACATTATCTTTATTGCTCGTAATTATTAATGTTCACGTTAGATAATTCTTTATTGTATTTTTGTCCTAACTAAAAGCTAAGAATAAAGGTTGGACAAAAATAATACATTTATCAAATTTCAATATTGTCTTATTGAAAGACATAGATCAAATGCCATTATCTTACTTTTAATAAAAAAATTTATGGACAATTGACTATTCATTTATGAATGATCAATATTAAGTCTTGTGATGTTGTTGTAGTCAAATATCAATTTAAAGATATATATTAAAAAATAATTGATTTTTTATTTGTAGTGTCTAATTATTTGAAAAGGTAAAAAAAAATTGTATTACTTGATTTAATCTTTTTAAAAAAGATTTACATATCAAAATACTCTTTAAATTTTCAAAATTTCAAAATGGATAATAAGAATTATAAACTTTACATGTAAAAAAGATTTACATATCAAAATTCATTTTAATTTAAGCTCCTACCGATTTTTCCTAATTAATTTATTTACATTTTTCTTCTAATTTTTTCATTATCTTTATTTATGTTTTAATTTTCACTAAACGAGCGTTGATAAAAATTTTATTATATTATAAACAAATTTTCCTATCATAAATAAATTCTTAAAACCAAAATTCAACCACAATTCAAGAAAATGTTTTATTCTAAATTGTAATCAAATTTTAGTAAGAAGACTAAGACCAAATTATTAAAATTTTGATTTTTTTATAAAATGATCTAAAATTTTAGGCACGAAGATCATTTAAAATTTAATAATTTAATTGATTGATTTAATCTGTATACGGAATATTTATGAAAATATTTATTATTATAAGTAAATAAATATATTTTATGAATAAAAAATAAAAGAAAATAATTTGTTATTAATAACTGTTAACATGTGATAAATTTTTTGTTAAATAATTTTTAAAATTTAAAAAGTAAATGATTACAAATTTTGAAATTAAAGAAAAAGAATAATTTGCAAAAGTTAGGAAGATAAATGCTTCTAATAATAGCAATATATTATTATTATTATTATTATTATTGCAGAAAAACATTAAGATTACAGAGAAAGAGTGATGGACGTGTGTTATTAGTTGGTTAATGAGTACTCATATTCTTCTTCATCTTCTTCTTCTGCATTGGAACGAACCCTAACCCCTTCTCGATCGGAATCAATGGAGGGAGTGCTGTCCGCGAACGAGCAGCAGAGCTTGGTGTCTTCGTTCCTCGAGGTCGCTCAGGGCCAGACTGCAGAAACTGCGCGCCAGTTCCTCCAGGTTTCACTCTTTCCCAAATTCCCCAATTTCACATCGCTCTACACTCACTATTAACTTCCTACTACTCACAGAGGTGGAGAGTGAATTTTAATCAAGAGTGAAGTATAGACTATTGTTCTTTGTTAACAGATCTACGGAATATTAGGGTTGTTGTTGTGATTGATGTTGTAACAGGCTACCAGTTGGAAGCTTGAGGAGGCTCTTCAGTTGTTTTTGATAGGTAGTGAAAGTGGGGCAGTGCCGCCTCCAACTTTGCACACTCCGCCTTTGGAAAATGTTGATTCCTGGACTGACCAACCTCCGAGGTCGTATTGTGATTCCTGTGCTCTTTATAAGTGATTTTTGTGGGTCGCTTTCTCTCTGACTTGTTGTTTCAGTGAACCGAGGAAGGACGCAACGGCGAGTGAAAGTGTTGGACTCAATGAGGCAGAAGAAGTGCGCCCTCCCTTACCTGTAATAAGGGAAACTCTCTACGATGATGCAATGCTGTATGGGTATGTTTTTTTGCTCCTCATTTCATTTTGTGTTTTGTCAGAGATGCATATTATTCGGTGTTTTTTCATTCTCTGGATTATATATTTTTATAATCAGCAAGCTGTTTATGTGTGCCTTTGATGTTTGTGTTAACAAAATTAGGTGAAAGAAGAATGGATTGTTGAGTCTGGATAGGCAGTCTTGTTATCCATACACAACTGGAAGGATTTAACTTTTTGAATATGGCGTGTCTGTTTGATGACTGCCCACCAAGAAGTATAATGCCAACAATTTTTTTATGGACTATGAGAAGTATTATATAGGGTCAATGTTTTTTTTTTTTTTTACTTTTTAGTCCCTGAAGAATTTCTATATATTGGTTTTTGTTTCCAATACAACTGTTTTTGTCCATGTATTTTTGAAAAAAGCTCCAAATTTTAGCCCCTAAAATTTGCACTTATTTTCCTATACAGGCACTAAAGTTTGGGTATATAAGCAGTTTTTCAAGGACAGAAAATACTATGAACCCTACACTATTAGATTGTCTTGCATATTACACTAAATATGTTACAACTGTGATATTTTTTCTTATCTTCATGATGTAAACTACGAAGTACTGTGTGAAGTGATATGGTAGCTTGAATTCAATTAATATTGTTTTATTACTTGTCTTATCTTGAGGAAATTTTTGCCTATGTTTTAGTTTGGCTCATTGAGTTTTATAAGTCTACTTTTTTGTGCTATAGTATATATGTTGCTTTGACATTCAAAACTATATATGGATGTTGTTTTTTGTCATGTTAATGCAGAGGATCAAGGGTTGGGCATCGATCACAAGAGCCAAGCACCCTAGTCGCGTTTCGTAACTTTGAAGAGGAAATGAGAAATCCAGGAGTTTGGGAGTCAGAGCAAGGTGCTGCTTCTACAGCAGAGACTTCGCGGGACAACCTTGCTTCACTTTATCGCCCACCATTTCATCTGATGTTCAATGGTCCTTTTGATAAGGTAAACATGCTTCTTAGATTGGATTTTACGAATTCTGTTAAGAGTGGATACGAGTGAAGCCAAACACAATGTGGACAGAACTTAAAAAGAACACTCTAGTACTGTGTTGGGCTCAAGAATTAAGCACGCTAAATTCTCAATAAATTTAGTTTTAAGGACAGATTTGTGTACAAACTTGGGGTTTCCCCAACATAGGTGTTTACTCCTCCCAAAAGGCAAGGAACGACAGTTTGACACTTTAATTGCCTTTCACAAGCCTGTCACACAATCTGTGTATAACTATTACCGTTATATCATAATGTTAACTACCTAATCTGAAATTAATATTAAAACTTTTAGATTGGTATGGAAGACAGATAATTTAGAGAAAACAGAAAAAATGCTATGGATAATCTTTGTTGTAAAGTACAACAATTTATGGATGACTTTAGTTGGTTATATCTAACAAAGGACTGTTAGGTACAACTGAATTATAACCAAATTTAGTTGACAACTAATTGATCGTATACAATATACTCTAGCATCTCCCCTACAACTCAGGGTGATTGGTGATGTTTGAGAACTTGAGTTTGCCTCAAAGAGCAATCGATATGAGTTTGGAGAGAGGCTTGGTGAAATGTTTGCAATTCGATCTTGAGCAACACGAGCAACTATGTGGGAATGATCTGTAGCCTTTTCTTTGACAAAAAGATGTTCACTTCCACGTATTTTGTTTGAGGGAGCAACACATGGCTTCAACTCAAAGAAACGGTGCTTTGATCGTAGATTGTAGGTGTGGAGCAAACAACTTGTAGTTCTTTGAATTGAGAATGTACCCATTGATTCTTTGAGACTGAAGTAACAAGACTTCTCTATTCTGCTTCAGTAATGGATTTTGTAGCCGAAGTTTATTTCTTGAACCACCAATAAAGGAGATCGGGTTGGGAGACTTAAGGAATGAAATGAGCAAGCAGCAAAAGTATATTTTTGGTCATTAATATCTGAACCACAATCATCATCATAGTTGTTAGATGTAAAGGGCTTAACCCATATGTTTTGTATGTTTCTTGCTATAAATACATAACCCTTCATGTTCATTATGCACAAGGAATTAATCCTATACCTCTTTTTACTTTATTTTCACATGGTATCTAGGGCTAGGGTAAAATCCTTGACTTTCTAGTGAACCCTCTCTTCAAGTCATTCTATACTAAAGTACATTAAAAGGTTCTCCTAGAGAAGGTTTTCTATATGGTCACAATGACTATACTAAAATTGTTTGTTATTCAGATGCTAATTTGGTAGGATCTCCTTTTATAGAAGATCCAATTCCGGATATTGTGTCTCCATTGGTGATAACTTGATCTCTTGGAAGAGCAAGAAACAAAAAGTCATGGTGAGATCTAGTGCAGAAGCATAATATAAGCTATGGCCTTAGCTACTTGTTAGCTTATTTAGCTTAAACAATTACTTAAAGAATTGCAATTTGGAGAGGTCACTCAAGTGAGACTTATATGTGACAATCAGACTGCACCCGAAATTAGCCCAAATCTTGTCTTTCATGAAAAGACCAAACATATTGAGATTGATTGTCAGTTTATTCAAGAAAAGATTGTATTTGGAGACATCAAGATTAAATTTGTTAATTCGAATAATCAATTAGCATATATTTTCACTAAATATATGGAAATCTAGAATTGATTATATTTATAACAAGTTTGGTACATATGATTTATATGCACCAGCTTGAGGGGGAGAGATTGATGTAACGGGCAGTCCATACATTTTGTATGTTTTTTATCTATAAATACATATCGCTATGTGTTCATTATATACAAGGGATTAATCCTATACTTCTACTTTATTTTCACAATAGTACTTATATAAGGGATAAGTTTTGTGAGTGTAAACTAGGCTGTAAGAGAATCATGTAATCAGAAGTCCATTTAAGGTACCTTAGAATATGAATAACTGCTTGCCTATGAGAGTTCAGTGGGTGCTCCACGAACTGATGGATTTCATTCACTTTACTATGATGTCCAATTTCTGGCCATGTTACTTATGTATTGCAACACTTCTACAATTTATCTGTAAAGGTTTGAATCATTTATGTAGTCGGCCCCAAATTTGGAGTGTTCGAGTCCCCAGGAAGAGGAGTAGAGATACCTTTGGCTTCTGCTGTACCAGCCCTGTGCAGCAGGTCTCTTATGACTTTGTAGACTAAAAGGGAGCCAATAGGGACGTGTGTGATTTCAATTCCCTAGAAGTAATCTAATTGCTCAAGCTATTTGAAAGCAAAATAGATAAGTACATAGAGGCTCTTTAATAATTAGATTCAGAATTAGCTGTGAAGATGTTCCAGTGATAACAATATCATCAAGATAAATAAATACATAGAGGCTGCAGTTTTAAATGATCAAAACGAGTAAATACAGGTCACATTCACTCTGCACAAAACCATATCCGACAAGAATCTTGGTTAGTCGCTCATACATGCTCTGCAAGGCTGTTCAATGAAGTTAACAAATCTGATTAGAATTCTCAGATTCAAAGTCCTTGTGGCTGATTCATATAACATATGCTAATAATACGCCATTAAGAAACTACTATCAATGTCAATTTGCTGAATAGACCAGTGATTTGAAAGATACAAGGTCAAAATAACTCTAATTGCAATAGGGCTAAGCACTGGTGAGAATGTTTTAGAAAATTAACAATCAATAGCTTCCTAATACAGAATTATTTTTTTTAATCAAAAAAGGAAAGAATGCTATTGCATCACTATACAGGTTGCAATGCTAACCAGGTTAGCACTACGCATACCAATCATTTGCAACATTCTTAATACTATTAATAGAAAAAAGAAATACAAAAGTGATGACTCAGATAGTAATAGGTCTAACCACTGCTGAGAATGTTTCAGAAAATTAACACTTATCATTAAGAAACAAATATCAATGTCAATTTGCTGAATAGACCAGTGATTAGAAAAGGTACAAGGTCAAAATAACTCTGATAGTAATACGTCTCCACCTGTGAGAATGTTTCAGAAAATTAACACTCAGTAGCTTCCTTATACAGAATTATTTTTTTCAATCAAAAGGTAAGAATGCTATCCATCAGTATACAGGTTGCAATCGTAACCAGGTTAGCACAACCTGTACCAATCATATTTCCTTCCTTCTTGAAAACATGTGAAATCTAAACTATATACCCTTAATAGACACCAAAACATTATTCCATCTACTGCTTAATTTCCAAGGAACTAAAGAACTATCTGATCAAGCTTTCACAGTAAGTGAAAAATCAGTCTCCAGTCGAAGGGTTCTCCAACCTTATTAAATAGTGATATGAATAGCCCGAATAACACCCTGGGGATCAGATTCAAAATAATCTTCTAGTATAATTTCGCAAAACTGTCCACGTTCTCTGCTCTTCAATTCCTAAAAATCCCCCCACTTGCTACTCTTGAATCAGCATCTTTACTTCCTTTTATGACACCTACGAAATGGCCAAATTGTTTGCCACAGTGAGAACAGTGAAGTTTTCTATCTTCTCACGTACTCCTGGTATGACAAGTTTCTAGCTCCTATGTTTCTGAACTCAGAAGGTTGTTAATTATTTGTTTCGCAACATGTATCTGGGTTGCCCAACTGATGCTAATGTTTTAGTATTCTGCACCTTGGCTCGAGAATCACCCAATTGATTAAGGTTAACCCCCAAGGTGAAAACCAGACTGACCCAACATCTTCCCTTTCTCTTCCTAACATTTTGAGTTGTTCTGTAGTTGTCGCAAACTCACCTGTTTGCCGGGCATTGTGGAAAGATTCTACATATCATTGTCTGTCTCAAAACCCATTGTTTCTCCATACAACCCATTGTGGAAAGATTCTACATATGTTGACCAATTTCCTTAGGTACATCTTTTGGTTGCTAGTTCACAACTTTCTCGTAGTAACATTATTAATTCCATTCATAAAATACTCAAAAACCCTTCTACTCTGGTATTTCAAGCTATTGGGTCAATAACATTTCAAAATTTGCATATAATCTTCAATCAGCCTTGTTTAGTGTAAGATTGGGAGTTGTCATAATGATCTCCATCACCCCCACTTAAAAACCACTTCAATTACTTTTCCTTCTCTAGTGATGAGTTGGACTAAAGAATTAAACAAGCTGAATTCTAATAAATAAAGAAATAAATTGGGTTTTAGGACAGATTTGTGTACATACTCAGAGTGTTTCCCTAACAATGTTGTCAAACTCAATGATAGTAAGAGAACCTGTAGGTGGATAAAAGATTTTAACTTGACTCATAAGAGTAATGCATATAGGAAAAGCTATATTTATAGGCATGAACATGAATTAAAAATAATATAGACAATAAAAATAACTCATAATAATCATAAATATCTCCAATACATAACGCAAATAGTTTCATAAGCCATAGAATAACTCATAATAACTAGTAAATTCATAATTGCTAAATATGAATTATGAACTTAACATAACGCTCCAAATCTAAATGGAAGCAAGAATACAAGAAAACATTAAGAAGAAAAATTCACAACAAACACTGAGAAGAAATGTCTTTTGAATTGTGATGGTTTACTAAGATAATAAAATAAGAAGTATCTTTGAGAAGAGAAAATCAGCCAAAGCAACAACAAAGACTGACACACCCCCAAGAGTTGGTGTCATGTCCATGAGGAGCGATGATGATGAAGGCAGTACCAGTGATGGTGATGTGAGAGTCAGAGATGGTGATGTGAACCTTCTTACAGTGATTCAAGTGTTAGTGATAGCAACTTGAGTGTTATGATGGCTGGCAACTACTGAGACGTGAGTGTTATAATGGCTGGAGATGACGATGGGTACGCTGCTATGGTCAGTGACAACCTTGGGAGTGGCAATGATGAGCACAGTGAAGTAGAGTAGGATGTTGTTTGATTCTGATTTGCAATTGGGAATCCAGGGGTCATACTTTATAATCTTTTAAATTGGGTCATTATAAACCCGAACTGGAAAGCCTAACTACAGGAGTTGGGAACTAGAACTGCGCAACAAAGTCTGAGCCTGCACGAATACTTTCAGGATTGATGTGATGCATGAACTGCTGATTTCACGAGTGAAATTATAATCTTGCAACGATATGTTCCAACGATATGTTCTTCCTTGCATGTGTTCTCTCTTGGGTCTCCCATACTTGTAGGATTGTGAGTTTGTGGGTATATAACATTGCTCCTAAGAAGGAGTTTCATCATTCCAACAGACAAGGGATAACTATTTGACACTTTAATTGTCTTCTGCAAGTCTGTCACACAACCTATAAATCACTATAACTGTTATATGATAACATATACTGCTTAATTTGAAATTTAAGTAAAAATAATTGCTTAATAACTTATACAAAATTAGAACTGGCTAATACCTACCTCATTCAGGAATTGGCCTATCACAATGAGAGATATCTAATGAGATATAGATTGTTTCTGTTTTGCGTATATGATAGAGTGCTTGAGTTGCCACTTCCTATTTTATTTTTATCGGTCTGTTAATAGTACAAGTTGATGCCTTAAACTCATTTTGTGTAAAAGTTATCGCAGGTCCCTCTAGATGGGCAGTGCATATATTTTGAAATGTAAACATAAATGGTATACCGTTGTGACTAAACATTTGACCTTTGTATGCAGGCAAAAGATGCTGCTTCCGTGCAGAACAAATGGTTGTTGGTGAACATACAATCTACCAAGGAATTCAGCTCCCATATGGTATTATTTTCTTGGTTTTCCATTTTCATTTCTCTTGGTCTGTTTCAGCATTGGCACTACTAATATCATGATCACTTTGTGAAGCTAAATCGTGATACATGGGCCAATGAAGCTGTTTCTCAGACCATTAGTACAAACTGTATATTCTGGCAGGTCAATTTCCTACTCTGTTGACTTGAACACTGGTGGTTCATTTTTTTTTTCCTATTTTCAAAAGGTTATTTAGCATGGCATTTATATAAGAGTAGGCAGTTTCTCAAATTTCTTCAAAAATGTTTGTGGATATTATCTTGCGTGTTATCGAAAATCCGGTATGGCGGTGCCATGGCGGTTTTACAGCCGGTCGCCACCACATGACGGTGGCAAAGCGGGTTTTCCGTAGCGGCCCGTGGCGGCCGCTTTCCGTATCACGTGTCATCATGGTGGATCGGAAAAGTCAGAAAAAGCGGTAGAGGGGCGGCTAGCGCGTGGAGGCGCGACGAGCTCGTGCACGGAGGGGCGGCGAACTCGCGCAGAGGGGCGGCGAACTCGCGCGTGCTGAGGGGCGGCGAGCGCGCGCGGAGGTGCGGAGGCCCGATGGATGCGGAGGTGCGGCGGACGGAAGTGCCGCTGTAGGAGAAGGTGGCTGGCGGCAACCCTAACTTAAACTTAAAGGTGATAGGTTTATAGGAATTGGGCCTTACCCGGCCCAATTTTAACATGTAGAGAATTAACCCAACGGCTATCATTTAAATCAAGAGCTACAACTTAATCTAGCACCTACAATTTAACTTAGAAGTAGCTGTAACTTTTAACTTCTAAACTGAAAATATAATTATATTTCTGTATTTTTTAAATATTTATATGTATATATAGTATTTTTTTTTTACTGAAATGTTTCCGCCATAACCCGTAATGGTTTCCGTTATAAAGTTATAAAGGATGTTTTGGCTGTCCGATATTTTCCGTTATCCGATATCGATAACACTCTTGCCTCATAATACACAGAATGACACTCTAACTTTATGAGGTTAAGCTTAACTATGTCTTATTGCAATTTTAGGATAAAAGAGCAAATTCACTCAAGACTAAAGAAATTAATTATGACGTTTGGTGGATTATGATATTTGGACTTCAAAATGGACTCTTGTCAGATTACATTTTCTGTTGTGTTTAGTTAGTTTTGTGTATATCTTTCTCTTAACTGTGTCTATTAGTTTGATGGACTTTTACGTTTAGTTGGTAGTTTAAACAGCAGCTTTCAATTTAAGTATAGAACACTTGATTGAGTGAGACTCAGTTCAATTAGGTTTACAGTAAATGGAAGCTCAGTCTTTTTTTCTCTCAATTTTAACTAAATTTTGTCCATGCCTCTTGATCCATAATATTTGCTATCTGTATGGATGATAAAATGGATGGATCAAATCAATTCTTAGCCAGATCATTACAAATTGGATAAAAATAATCCATTTTGTTCCAGTAAAAATTCATGTAAAAATTCCAATCCATCTAATAAAATCCAATGCAATCCATCCGTTACAATTTTTAGTGGATGGACATCCAATAAAATAATGTATTTTAAAAATGAAATAACTTTTATTAATATTCTCTTCTTTCTCTCTCCCCTCCCCCCCATTTCCCTCTCCTCTTTCTGTTAATGGATTGGAATTGGATTTAGGTGGTGGAAAATTCTTGATAAAATAAATACTATTTGAAAACTAAGATAGAAAAGTACTTTTTAACAAATTAAAATATCATAGTTTTTGAAAGTTGAAACCGAAATCCAATTGTTCTTTCAATATACTATGGGTTCAATTCGTTGGTTGATTAAAAGATTATAGCTAGCTGAAAGCCTAAGGAGGATTTGGGATGAATGGACTAAAATAATTGTTTAGACAGTGAAATTGTGAATCTGGATCTATCTGTAGTAGAGATTCATTGTTAAAAATAATTTAATATTTCCACATGGTATAAGACTTCAAAAGTTTTTGAATAAAATTTAAGTTGCACTCCAAACACTATTGATTTTTTATGGTGCAAGTAGTAACCAAAGTAAATCACCCAGTCTGTTTGTTTACCTTTAATGAGCGTTTTCTTAATTTGGTAATATTTAGTTTCCTTTATCAGTAATTTCCTTATCAAGTTTTGAATGAAAACAACATTGACTGTATGTCTAATGTTTTAGTACAACACTTTTAATTTGTTAGAAAATATTATTTTCTTGTCTCTTAGAGTTTTTAAATACAAATTTTTTTCATTAAAAATTTGGACTGCATAGATTCCATTCGAATCCATTGAGAGAGAAAGGGCGAGGAGAGCGTATTAAAAAAATTAAATATGAAAAAAAAATATGATGAATTGACTTTGATCCATTAAGTATTAATTAGATTAGTCGTTGGTTGTTAGCTTTGGGATATTGCATGGATCATGTCCATGGGCCCTGAAAAAATATGATCCATTGGATTTAAAAATAGAAGTGAATGGATTATTATATATATGTGTTAGATATTGTGCTGATATGTGTGTGACACATGCTTTTGGTGGGAGAATCATTAGGTTGATACTTTATGGGATCTGGTTGTCTTGGATGATTGAAATAATTCTTTCTTTAATTTAGGACATACATTAATAATTCTTCTTTCTTGTCCTTCTCAAATCTTGTACTCTTGACAATTTTGCTTATGTGAACTTGCTCTAACCGGTGAATGGCCACTGCTTTTTCCCTGTGGTAGCTATTTTAAGTCCTTCAGTTCCAATTCTTTAAGAGTGGTTGCTGCTTGCATTTGGGTTTATGGTGATATTTTCAAAAGTATTTGTTGCTGATATTAAACACCTGCATTTATTGTAATTTTTTGTATTATGTGCAATTTTTCATTGTCAATTATTGTTTTTGTATATAGGTATATGATGATACAACTGAAGGCAGAAAAGTCTGCACTTATTACCGACTGGATTCAATTCCTGTTGTACTTGTTATTGATCCCATCACTGGCCAAAAGATGCGCTCTTGGAATGGAATGGTTCCCCCTGAAAGCTTATTGGAAGTATGTGATACAGTTTTTTAACTTGCTATGATGGAGACATGTTTGCTTGAGAAATTGAAACATTATTCATATGTAAATCCTGAACTAGGTTATTTTTTAACCTACTGATGCAGGGTCTACTAGCATTCCTTGATGCAGGGCCTAAGGATCATCATATTACATTGTCTCACAAGCGTCCTAGAGGAAGTTCTAGCCCACCAAAATCTAAAGGTTTGTTGCTAGTCTCTGTCTATATTCTGGGTGTTTGTTTAGTGTTATATGACTTGATTTATACGATTATCTTTATTGTTATTTTACATGTTTACTTCTTTTTACTAATCAACACTCCATATATTGTATTGGATGGACCTTAGTCACCCCCCTTAATCTGCTGGTCATTTTTTTTCTTGAGTTTTTAAAACCCAGACTTTTCTCGAGGTTTTCTTTTGAATCTTTGCGTAGGATCGACTCGTGGGCCTAGTTACCTCCCTTATCCTAGACTAATGCAAATTTTTCTGAAGCAGCGCTAGCGTGCCAGAGCATCATGTTGTTGTGGCATGCTATCGGTCCCCCAACAGTCAATGTGTTGCACCAGTCTGTTGCACTCTGAAGCAGCTTTTTTTGCAGCTGAAGTTGCAGAAAATGGCAGCTAAATTAGGCTACATTGTAGTTGGACAGGGGTTCCTCACATGACTGGTTGCTATGTGTGGGTCAGAGAAGAGAGACGACCCCAATTCACAACCCTAACCCTAAACAACGGTGCATTTTTTGTTTTTTGTTTACCTAAGTGCATAAATATACTAAAATACCAAAATTATAAATAAAATGTGTACGATTCAAGCATAGTCAAATCCTAAGATTAGATGTGACAAGATATATCTACTATTTGAATGTACCTAATCCTAAGTAAGGTAAGATAAAATGTGTACTCTTCAAGCTTGATCAAATAGCCACATAAGATAAAATTATCTATAATTCAAACATAATCAAATCCTAAGATAAGATATCTACAGAAATCTTGAAATAAGATATCTAATCCCCAAATATTAGAAAATATCCCTTCTAAACCCTTAGTAAACCCTAATCCTAGGTCATGCATGCACACAAATGAAGAGTTAAGAAACAATCATGAAACAAGAATATATGGTTGGGGGAAAATGGCAAAGAGTTGCACGTATGATTCTTATTCGCTCTGAGGCACACCAATGCGTTCCTAAGTATTCCTGTTTGTTTTCTGAATATCTAATCTGTTCCATACTCTCCAACCAATCATAAACCCAATCTTAAATAATAAAATCTGGATGGGAGAGAAGGAAACACCATAGGTACGTCTTAACTTTTTGTTCAGTTTCATGTAGTGTTATTAAACTCAGGTCAGATTGGCTGGTAGGTTTGACCATAAACCAAACTTGTGAGCAGTTCAGTCAGTCATAATATTGGATCTGTTCTCAAACTGGTTGCTAGTCTGTTCTATACTCGCCAGCATATTATAATCCCAATCTATGCTTGTTTAGCTTCAAGGAGTGTAAAATTTGTTTGGATTGGCTGATTTGACTATAAGCTGAACCTGTTGTCAGTTCGATCAAGTCACAAGATCGGATCTGCTCTCGAACTGGTGTCAATGTCATTGAACTGGATGTGAAATCAGATTAGACTGGACAAAATCAACGACTTGGTCGCAACAGGAATGTCTTTATTGGCACAAAAAAGAAGTGGGAGGTTGCTGGAATGAAAATCTTTAGTTGTTTCTTAAAGATTGTTCTAGTGTAGAGGGGGCATAAGAGAGAAAAAGAAAGAGAGAAGAGGGAGGAAAAATTAGACTATGCTTGTGTATGTGAGGGCTCATCACATTCGTATGTAGACGATATTTAGGGTTATGATGGCTTATTGGGCTTGAGTGATGTGGGATTGGACATGTAATTTATAAATAGCTTACAAAGCTAGGTTGGGAAGGGTCAAATATAGGACATGCACAACTCAAGGCAACCACTGTGTCATATATGTCAACATATTTATGTACACACCAGTTCATGCAGTTTTAACCATTGATCCTCTAACCCAGTACACTGCCCGAGTCAATGACTGGTTGGAGTCTGCCAATGGTGGTTCCAAACAAAGACCATGTTTCAACTTTGGACTATTGAACCCTTTTTTTTATTCATATATGATTTTCTAACAGCAGAATATTGAATATAATGTTCGAGTAAATCACACTGAGACCCCTTATTTTTTTCATTATTACAATGACCTAAGGGGATGCATATGAAATGTAGAAAGGGATTACATCTGTAATGTGTTTAAAACTTAACGGGTACATATTTATTGTAAAAAGGGGGACAAATGTAATGTTTCTAAAACAAAGGGGAAGTTTGTTTAGAATTTTTAAATAATTGGGGTGTTAGTGTAATTCGAAAAAACCTCACTGGCTGAGTGTGATTTATGCTACATTTTAATAGTACAATATTTATTATAAATGTTAATAGTATCAAGTTATAACATTAAAGAGTGGTCATCTCGCACTATGCCTCATGCTATAGTGTTTTTGTGGGTAAAAATTCTGCAGCTATCTGTTGTTAGCTATGACAATTCCAAATAAATGTCTTTGAAAAAAGGCTACAATGATAGCCCTAATTAATAGGATCATAACTAAAAATTATCCTCTTTTATTATAAAGAGATCCTTAGTCAGTATGATCATATCTAACAATTATGCTAATAAAAAATAAAGAAACCCCTGATTAAAAGAATCATAACTAACAAATATTCTAAGAAAATAATAAACAATAAGCATCTGAAATCAGGGATTTTGATATACTGATTTTATCAAAATGGGAATAGATAAAAAACAAAGTAACTATAATAATCGAGGTTTATATTTTAGTATAGAGATATGTCTACCTTACATTTCTTATGATGAAACCGTTTTTTTGAATTTGTCATCATCATGGTCTTGTTTGATGTTATAGCCTTGGTAGAATCAAATGAAAATAAAGAGGAGGACGAGGAAGTTCAAAGAGCTCTGGCCGCTTCTATGGAAAGCATGAAAGAATCAACTGCTATGGCTGGTAGAGACAATAAAGATGCTGATGTTGCAGTCAATGGGCAAGAAACAACCTTGGCTAAGAGGCCCACATATCCACTCCTGCCTGAAGAACCCAAGGCTGAAAGAAGTCTTCTTTGCAGAGTTGGTGTGCGGCTCCCAGGTGGTCAACGTGTTCAGCGTAACTTCTTACGCACGGATCCAATTCAGGTAACAGATGTTGCTCTCATACCTGTAGGAATTCATTCAACCTAATGTTCTCATTGTTCTTAAGGATGATCTTCTTCTACCAATTTAATATGATTTCTGGATGCTGTACCTTCTTTACCCCCTTCAAAGAATTACTGGATATTATTTATATCTGCATATCTTTTGATATTGCAACATTGTTTTTGAAATTGTGATTGTTATGGATGTATATGATATGAGTGTATGGCAAAGGGAAATATTTTAATTATTAAATTTATCATGGACACTCTTCTTACTCAAGCATGAGTTCATTATGTACTGTAGTACTGTTGATTTGTTACGTTTATTTGATGACTGCTGGATAACAGCAAAGTTAATGATAATTATTATGTTCCCTGGTTTAAGTTGCCAGCTTATTTTCTTGTTAGTTTGGAGAACAGAGTTATTGACCCTCTCAGTTGAATTCATGAATTTCTTACCCCACCGATTATTCAGAATAAGTATTAGTGTTGTGTTGAGATGAGTATGCAAGGACTTCGCTTTTTGGGATGCAAGTTGATTGTGTTTTTTTATTAGTTTATTTGTCTGGTTTTGATTTTCTTTGTTTTTCTTGAAGCTGCTGTGGTCTTTCATTTCCACTCAACTAGGGGAGGATGAAACAAAGCCATTTAGACTAACGCATGCAATTCCTGGAGCATCTAAAAATCTGGATTATGAAAGTAATTCAACCTTCCAGGAATCAGGCCTTGCCAACTCTATGATTTCGGTGACTTGGGACTGACTTCGTGTTCATTACCGGGTTAAATTTGGAGACTGTGAACTTCAGATTGGTGATTCCCATCAATATGATCCCGTTTTTCATCTTTTTATGAGGATGTTTATGTTCAAAGAAAAGGTTATTAACTCTTTGTATAGACCACGAATCCGAATGATGGGTTAAACGAAGTTAAATGGAAATATATTAACGTTGTTAATATTCTCTCCAAGCCTCCTTGTTTTGTTTAGTAAAATTTTATTGGTTAGTAAATTAACGCTAAGCTTGTTTTCAATTGGAGAACTAACACGGGTATTGATGAGGCCCTAATGCTAGCAAAGTCAATTTATCCACCACAGAAATGTTTTTTGCATAAGAATCCAGCTATTCGAGTCAAGAACAGGAAAGTACTAACACTAGTTGCTATCTTGTTTCAAAATTATTGAAGTTCTTGTGAGTCATAGAAAATTATTTCAAAAAGAGAATTAAAAAATTTATATAAAGTTATGAACACAAGTTTATATCTATCTAAAATCCTCTGCAGTTTCAATTAAATAACTGATCTTAAAACTCAATTAAGAATTCCACATATAGTTAAGATTAGATTAGATAACTGATCTTAAAACTCAATTAAGAATTTCACATATAGTTAAGATTAGGAACGAACATTCAGTGAAATTCCTATAAGAATCAATGAGGGTTATTTTAAATTCACTGACAACTTTGAAATTATATACAAGGTTCACATATTTTCGATTAGGGTTTCCCATTATGAAAAAAAAAAAAAGTTTATAAAAATTTAAATTTTTAATAAGAGACACTGGTGACCACTTTTTAACTTACACATATTTCCTAATAGGGTCGTCAAGATTTTTTAAAAGAATTTTTAAGTTTTTTTAACATTAGGTTAGAGAGGTCGAAGGTAATTTTTTAATTTACACAAAAACTTCAATTTTTGATAAAAATTAACATATTTTCGAATAAGTTCAATGAGAAAAGGTTTATACCAGAGAGAATTTTAAATTATGAAAAAAAAAATCCATTGTTGTTTCAATTAGGATAAAAGAGTTGAATTCTTGAATTCACAATTTAGTTTATGATTATATTCTGATAAAGCTTATCAATGTTATTTTTGAATTCACAAATACTTAAAACTATGAATAAAACTTCACATAGTTTCCGTTAGGTTCATGAAAAGAAAATTTAAGGATAGTGATAGTTACTTTTTACTTTAAAGAGAAATTCAAATTTGTGTTCCAAATTAAGAATTTTTTTTACTACTTTAATTCTTTAAGAATTTCAAACTTTGTTCAAGATTACACAGAAAAACTCAGTATTTATGATAGGGGTCACCAAAGATATTTCATGAAGAACACAGAATATTTCACTCACTAAAATCATACAAACAGTAAATAATATGACCTTTTTCTTCTCTTTGTCTTTAAAAACATAAAAAGAGTTATTTTTCTTATTTACAACATTATTTCTTGTTTAGTTGTTCAGCAATGGGTCTAAATAAAAGGTTATTAACATCCGTCCTTATTTTTGAGCTAAAAAAAATTATATCTACGTCTATTTTCATATTTAATGGATATAAATTTTTATCTTATTTTCATCTTTATCTTCATCGTCTTGTAACTAATAGATTCATATTTACTATCATACTATTCTAAATATTAATTATTTTTTTAAAAAATAAATAAAAAGAAACGTGAAATTATAAAGTGTTTAATATAAAAGAACGCATATTCTTTTTTTTTTCAATGTAAAATATCAAAAAGAAATTATAATTTTTGCATAAATATCAAGATAGGGTACTAAATAATAATTACATAAATGTTATACATTCTTACATGAAAAAAAGTAAAAACAAATAAAAATATTAAAAATGAGTTAAAATAATAAAATAAGTTTTAGAAATTATTTGATTCAAATTGATTTTATTTATTTTTTAAATGCATTACATCTATTGAATGAAATTTCTCAAATGAAAAATATGTAAACAAGGCTATGAGAGGGGAAGTAACTTTAAGATACAGAGGTTAAATTATTAAGAGGAAAATGTAGAAAAGACACGATGAATAATTTTGTAGCGAAAGAAATGTTAACGAAATGAAACAAAAGTAGGGCAAAGAGAACAAATAAGGCAACTTTTTATAGGTTACTTAATAAACTAAAGATTTATACTATTGCACATTTGAAATTGAGAGTAAAACATTCTCATGTTAATAAATAAGCAATAAATAAGATATTAAAACAAAGTGAAAATAATCAAGTGTATGTTTTATAAACTATTTCATTAAATGAAATTGAGATTTATACTTCTTAGTATATAATACACCATATGGTGTGACATACTGTCTCAAAAATAAAATCTTGTGAGTTGATGAAAAAAAATAATTAAATGTATTCATCAATGAGCTTATATTATGGTAAGATCATGATTGTTGATGTGACATGTATTGGATAGTATGTAATGACTATTACATGTATGAGGTGTTGTCACACAAATATGTATGAGATGTTGTCACACAAATGATCATTTCCCTTAAATTTAGTTCTTTCTATTAAATAGTTATGTTGATCATTCTAGAGTGTTATCTAGTTTTAGTGGTAGTGTGGCCAATATCAGTCAGTTCGCCCTCACATGACTTCGTTATGCACTTTATCTAATTTCAAAAACAAAGGCCAAATTGTCGCATCACAAGATCATCTTGATGGAACCATACACTTGCAAAACATATCAAAGGAATATTTTCCGTTCATATTGGAGAAACCTCAACGTTATTTTTGCAATACGGAGTCAACATGAACTTTAAAAAAATATTCTGTTACATGTATTGTAGGAAACAATACGTGTGTTTTGTTAATGGCATGAAATATTTGGGGGTCAATAATGATCTCTTTTGGTTGTAAGTTGTTAAATGTGTTTCATAGCTGATGGACTGAAGACGTTGGTGTTGATGTACAATGTGTTGGACGACACCACTTGCCAATGTACTAAATGTGGAAGTTTAACTTTACACATAAATGTAATTAAAATTTAAAATGACCTTCTTGTCAAGGGGAAATCCAATTCCTGCAGCAATGTCTTCATCAGTGAATGGCTTCATTAATGGTGAAATGCATGTAATGTGATCCCAAGCCCATGCTTGCAAAAGTGTCATGCAACCTTCTATGTTTTCTTCATTGAAATAAACTCTGTGATCTAAAGCCCGATAAAGACAAGGCCAACATAGCTTAGCCCCAACTATAATTTGCCATTTGATTTAGGTCAGTTAGTAAAAAAGAAATACATCAAATGAACTCGGCTAGCTACAGTATCTACCATCAACAAGCATCCGATCAATGTTAAAATATGAGTTGTTGCATGTTGGGATATAACAATGTTGTCTATGACTTTAGGGAGTTGTTGAAATACATTATTAAGCCAGGACAATTTGACTGTATTTCCCTTCATGGCATGTGGCAGTGTAACGACCCAAGTAATGGTTTACACATGGGTACAAGGTCGCAACTACTACCACCAGTAACAACTTCTACATCAATGTAGAGAGTCCAAGTTGCACATCAACTTTTGCTTTCAATGACAAGTGTATCAGTCGCTCATGTAGCAAGTAATAAGTATATCATTCTCTCTCAAGAAATTTGGGTAATACATGACAATAAATATAATTGATAAAAAATTTATACTACAAATTATTCTCAATATTTGAATTGATATGCAAGACAATAAATTTATGCATGTCGCAACCCTAAACCATCTGCAAAAAAAAAAAATAAAGCAGAAAAATTTCCATCCATAATACATAACATGTCGTCTACCCTAGGATTCAATGTTTCAACAGTAATAGTAAAAGCAAGAAAAGTAAACAATCATATACACAAAAAGGAAAAGATAAAAGTTCAAAAAATCATGTTATTTTTTAGTTATTTAATTAAATTGGCCTGCCCAACGGAGTCGCTATTTGTTGCAACCGAGATCACGAACGGGAACGATGGTCCAGAGAAAATAGTAATAGAAATAATATAAAGGGTATAAAATAATAATAGAAAAAATAGAAATAGAAAAAATAGAAAGGTGTTGCTCTTTAAGAAAAAACAAACAAACAGAAGAGTTGTCACCATAGTTTATTATGGAAAACTATGGAAAAACCAAAGATAAGGAAATGGTCTACAAAATAAATTTGGGGTTCGAGAATCGGTTATGTGTGGAGAAGGTATTAGCACCCCGCAACGCCTATCCTAAGACAATATCTTTAATCAAATGAGCAAACTATGTGTGGTTTATTAAAATTTTTATTTATTTTGAAAAAAAGGAATGAAAATGCAAGTAAAAAACAAAGAAAAAATATACATTTTTTTAATTTTTGGGCACGACAGGGATTGACCTTGTTCTTATGTATTTCCATCCATGATGGAAAATCACGGTTTACGTAGTTCTGGATAAAAAATTGTTTGTTGGTGTTTTGATATTTTTTAATTATTTTAATTTTATATTTTTTAGTTTTTGAAAATTTTAATATTTTTTAGAAATTAATGACTCATTGATAGAAGTATTAGGAGATGCGAACGACCATGCTCAATACTTCTTTCGTGTAATTTTTGTATTAGATATTGCTTGACGTGTATGGTTAGTTGAATATCTAATCAAATTATTTTATTTTCTTAAAATGAAAAAAGCTCGAAAAGAAATAGTGCATAGGTGAGAAATAAGTGTTGCATGTAATAAGAATTAAAAACTAACTAAAGGGGTCTAGACATTTTAACAAAACAAATTGGTAAAGGTCGTTCAGTAAAGGCTGCTCAGAAAAGTCTTTTAGTGAAGACTTTGAAAAAGGTTAAGGGGCACTTAGAAAAGTTATTCAGCTAAGCTATCAAGGGCATTCGGTTTTGGGTTCCAGGGCATTCAGTTTTGGTTTAAGGGCATTCGGCTTGGGCTTTAAGACATTTAGTTTTGGATTAGAGGCATTCGCTTTGGGCTTCACATCATTCGATTTTGGTTTAAAAGCATTTGGTTTTGGTTCTAAGGAATTCAATTTTGGATTAGAGGCATTAGGTTTTTGGTTAGAGGCATTCGGTATCAACACAACAATAACCTTTGAGGAGGGTGCTTATGGGTGTAGTAAGGACCACTTTGGAATTACCAGCAATGACATTGCTTGACTCACAAAAGTGGTGCTTATACGTACAGTAATAACCACTGTGGAAGCACCAGTGATGACATTGCTTGACTCACAAAACAAATAGAAGAACAAGATAATCACATGACTTGGGAGTTAAATTTATATATGATCCGAAAATACGAGTTCAGTCCAAAAGAAAAAACAAATATTCCATTTTTTGTCTATTATTTAAATTGTTCATTGGAGTAAAAAATGTATCATTTAGGATTGTTTAAAATATTATTTTGACATGGTCTATGGAGACCACAAGAAGAAAATGGCCATGGATGGCAGTAATTTAAAAATAAAAGTGATGAGTCATTATTTTCCCTTATTTACTTGTCTTTGTGTACCTATTTTAATTAGTGATTTGTGCTTAACTGCCTATTATTTTCTCAATTTCACTGTTTGGGCTTTCATTTACCAGAAATTCGTAATTTTATTTAATTTTGATTTTTTGAGCCAATTTTATTATTATTTTCAGGGCAGCTTTGGAATTTTATTGGGCTTGGAAATTAATTCTAGAATTGAAGAGGAGCTGACACATTATCAGTTTTTATTCGTTGGACCAGAATTGAAAATTTTTTGGCCCATTAGGTTTAGTGTTGAGGACTGACCTAGGTCTAGCCGCCTATTAAAGGAGATCAAGCCCAGGCAGTTCTTTATGCTCCGCTTTTGGGATTAAGTTCATTCTCTCTTTGGAAAAACTGGTTTTGTATTTATCTTCTATGCAATTACGTTTTGTTTTTGTTTCAATTCAATTCAATTTCATTTCAATTGCGTTTTGCGTTTAATCTCTGTTTGCTTCATTCGAATTTAATGGAAGGTTAATTTATAAGGTTATCCTTTTCATTCAGATTGCAATGAAGCTTTGAGGTTGCTGTTGTGTTATTTTTGCTCTTTTCATCTCTTAACTCTTCATCATTTTATTTCTGTGCTTAATGCTTTTACTGGTCACACTTAATGTTTTGATTAATATGAAATTTGTGTCTCTGTTCTGTTAGCACCAAGGCTAAGCACGTGATTTGATGAAGTCAACATTGTGAGCACCAAGGCTTAGCATATGAAGCTGATGAAGACTGCCTCATGAAGAATCTATTGGAACCAACCTGGACCAGAATTATTCAAGTGAAGACTTTGTGCCAAGATGAAGATAATTGGGTGTTTAGGTCTTGGTCCTTAGTTGGGTTTGTGTGTTGGTGATTGGCTTAGTCCTAAATCACTTGTGGCATGTATCATCACTTCTGAGGTGCTAAAAAGATTCACAAAGATTTTTATTAAAACTGTTTTTAATAAAAATAACCCAAAATGTTTTTGCTGGAAAACGGTTTTCAATCGATTGAATTTCCAAAACAATCGATTGAATGTGACAGTTATTTCTGTTACAACAGAAATACAGTTATGGCTGTTACAACTGAAAACTTTGACTGGGTCAAACTAACGGTCAAATTCAATCGATTGAATGGTTTGTTCAATTAATTGAATTTTGACAGCTAAGCAGTTTGTCAAAACTGATTTTGGTTATTTAAAGGAATGAGAATCATCACTTTCAGATTGATCAAAAACTAATACTTTCGAAAAGCATTTCTTGAGTTTTACTAAGAGAGATATTGCCCCTTTTGTGCGATCATCATTCTTTCAAAGCTTTTCAAATCAAGAAACCTCCAAGAACGTGAATCTTTGAAGCATCCTTGAAGGGAGGTTCTTGCTACTTTGGTTCTGGACCAAAGCTAAGTCTTCTGCACCTGATCTTCATTCTATGTAATCTGTTTTGTGTAGAAGCATTCTGTTATCTTCTCTGATCCTGTTGAATTGCAATCTGTTTGCTGTTTTCAATTACTGGGTTTGTAATTGAGTTGGTGCAGTGGGTTCTGCACTGGTCTGGCATCTGCTGAAGGGTTCAGTAGAGGGTGAGTGCTGCTGGGAGCAGTGTTGCTTGCGGACTGCAAGTGTTGTGGTGTAGTGGGTTTCTGCACTGGTTACACACAAGCTAAGGGGTTCAGTGAGGTGTGGGTTTACTGCTGGGGGCAGTTTGTAACTTGCTGGGAGCAAGGGTTGTAAACTGATCTTGTGATCTGTTTTAGTGGAAATCTTTGCTAGTTTGCAAAGGACTGGACGTAGCCCTTGTGGAAGGGTGAACCAGGATAAAAATTCAGTGTTCTTGCTTTTCTCCCTACTCTTCTTGATTACCTTTATTCACTGCTGCCATCTTTAAAATTAACTGGATTAAAATCAGTTCATACTGTTAATCATACTCTAAACATCTGTTTACATAATCAACTGTGATTCTGGATTGTGTGTAATATACTGGATTGTGTTTAAACATATTAAATCTGGGTTAACACAATCTTACACTGTAAACTGATTTCTGGGTTTATTTGATTTCTGGGTTTAACTGAATTCTGAGTTTAACTCTGATATATTCCGATATGCTCAATCGATTGTTTACCTGACAGTTCAGAATTACACAGCTCAATCGATTGAATAAAGAATTTTCATTCTCTACTTCAAGAATAATTCAGATTTGCGAAAAGTTTTCTAAGTTCAATTCAGCCCCCTCTTGAACTCGGTCTAAACCTTATTTTACATGTTCATGCTTAATGGAGTGAGTCATGGGTTGCTGGGATGGAATGAATGATGTATGTGAATGCTTAATTTGCATAAGGAAAACTTGTGTTAATTATCCCTTAGTTAATTAATTTGGGTTGGAATTAGGGTTCAATAAGTTGAGCATGAATTTCTATATCCTATGGTAAGAAGACTACAATCTAATCAAGAGGGTAATGTAATTCGATTAAGAAAATCTAATTCGGTTGTTGGTTTTTAGTTTATTAAATTTGATTATTTCATGAAATCCCTCTTTTTTGTGTGTTTAATCCTTTAACAGAAAACTAGGTCCTTGGGAGACGCCCTAGGAGTCACTTCCTAGTTCTGCATTTAACTGCATTTATTTGATCGAATATGACTTCGATCAAAAAGCTTTGGGATCTAACAACAAAATGTGAAAATGATTAAAAGATCCAAATGACTCAAACATTACATGAGTGATGACGAAGTTAAATTGCACTTTCTTTCTATTCTTCTTTTTTCCCAAATTCCTTGCGAAAGCATTTCACTTCGATCTTTACTCGTCTTCTTCCTCCTTTTTTTTTTCTCTTTTTTCGTTCCCCTCTTTTTTGTCCTTTTTCTCTTTATTTTTTTAAGTCCATTTTCTGTAGATAAAGTGGTCTATATAAAATGAATTCCTTTCCCCCATTTTTTTCTCTGTTCGACTACTTGTTTCTATATTCTCTTTCAATCAATATTAAAATTGAATGCTACATGGTTGGAACAGATTCTGCTATTTGTTTTCAATAAACTCAAATTCATTTCTAATTATTCCCAAAAGTAGAAAGGTGGATTCAAATCAACTTATTTCCAACCATTTTTAAAAAACAAAGCGATAAATTCAAGTCAAATTGTTTCCAATAAATTATGAAAAAGGAAGAGTGAGTTGTTTAAAAACAAAACAATGGGTTATTTTTTAAAATCAGGACAGAGAACTCAAATCAATTTATTTTCAAAACTAAATAGTGGATTATTTCCAATTATTTTCAAAATAAATTTATTTCCAATTATTTTCAAAACCATAACAGTTGATTATTTCTAGTTATTTTCAAAATTCAGAACGATAAACTAAAATCAATTTGTTTTCAGTTATTTCCAAAAAGAAAACAATGAATTATCTCAAATAAAAAAAAGGAAGAAACCGAATAACACCATTACGAATATGGATGAGTATGTGAGAGGGTTGGGTGAAGGGTAATGAGTAGGTAATATTTTTGTCCGAAACTTTGTCGGGTTGGGCTTTAATAACAAAGAACATCAATTTTTCTTTTCAGTTTTTTTATACATTTCTTTATATTTTATTAATTTTTTTATTTATCTTGTTTCATTTTGCTATTTTTTATAAAAATGTTGTTTGTTTTCTTTTATCCATGAAATTGAAATGGGACAAAACTTTTGAATTTAAATAAAGATGATAAAGCCAATGAATATATATATATATATATATATATATATTAACCATATTTATTTGTATGTTTTATAAAAAAAATATTTTTTACAAAAGAACAATAAATTCCAAACTTAAATTAAATGATTGATTTTTTTATTATTTATTTATTTATACATAAAAATTCTTAAGAAATAATTTTCTTTGCCTAGACGAAATTGGGTGTTAACAATGCAAAAACAATTAAAATATTCTTTTATGAGCACTTAGAATGTGGAAAATGAATGGAGAGGATATGAAAGGAAATTGTTAGGATTAAACTTCATCAACCTCACTCTCATGCATGAAACAAGTATCTTCTTTCCAAACAAATGTCAATGTCAACCCACAATAATACCCAAATCCTAATTCCTTAGCTGAATGAGCCTAAGTTTCTCTATTAACCATCATTATCTTGATGAATTATATAGAAAAGACTTGCAACCACCAGGAGGGTCTTAAGATAACAAACGAATCCTGCTCTATTCCTAGACACAAGCTTTCCTTTAGGATTTTGATTTAGTTCTAGATTACAAATGGTATTTCCCAATATCCTAAGAATCAATTATCAAGTCATGAATCAACACGACAAGCAATGAGCCCAAAAACAAAACACCAACATTGTAAGGAAAGACATTTATATAAACCCAATATTGACTACATGACAATTCAATTGATTACATTAAACCCCAATAAGATGAGAAGAATGAACAATGGAGGGAGATGGATATACAAGGAGGAGAAAGGGAACCCTCAAAACCCTAGTCATCATGATGGAAAAAGCTCAAGGAAAGGTCCTACCACAAGAGCAATGGTTAGACACATATATAATGATTGGGACTCAGATGCTCATGTCAGTTCTAAAATATTGTCAAATTAGTCTAGCTTGTATTTGCAAAAATTGTATAACATTTATTTTTTTGTCTTGTATAAATATCAGGGTTTAAAAAACATTTATCCAGGGTTCGAATAACATATGAAGAAGTGCCAAGGGTTAGGGTTACGGTTGGTGTTCCTCACCTTCAATAGGACACGTGTCAACATCGAATAGAAGAGCTTTGAAGCTTGGATGGTATGAGCTTAGCTTCTATTTCAAGCTTCCCAAGCCTATAAATAGGCATGTCATGTACCTCATTTGCAAGCTTGAATATACCTAGTGTTATGCTATTAAATTTTCAGCACAATTGGTGTTTGAGCTTCTCCTTTGTTGGCTTCTCCTAGAAGACTAGCTCTGGAAGTCCATCGGAAGTTGGCATTACCTCTTTCAATCACCTTCTTCCACCATTTTCACTTATAATCTTTGTCGTTTGTTCCATTTCCTTCATGCATCCTGTTAGTATTCTCACAATACTTAAGGATTTGATGAAGCTATGCAAGACATGACCAGCAAGCCAAAGCAAGCAAGTGGAAATATGTTCTAGGCTGTGTCTTAGTGTGAGTGAGTATGATTGGCCGTGAAAGAGAACCTATGCACATCTAAGGAGAAATTCATTAGCATATGGGTTAAATGATTTAAATTAAACCATAAAAAAGGTTTTAACTTCAGTTAAAAATAGTTTTGGAAAATTAGGTAGTTAAAACAGTTTTGGAAAATAAAGTACTGAACTATTATGAACTGATTTCAAGTTAAGCCAAATCAATTTATTCGTATCTGAGCATAACTGAATTAACAGTTTTGGAAAACAAAGTACTGAACTATTACAAACTGATTTCAGGATAAGCCGAATCAATTTATTCGTGCCTGAGCTTAACTGAATTAACTGTTTTTCTGAAAATCTGGTTTGAGCTTTTCTTCTATAAAACAGTGATTTTTCAAGTGCGAAAAACAAGAAATACAAGAAACAAGAAAAAGAAAGAGAACAGAGAAAAGAAAGAAGAGAGATACATTTTTGAAAATCACAATCGTTTTGAAATACATTCTGTGAGAAATACTGTGAGAGATTCTGCTGTTTTTCATAATAATCAGTTTCGAAAGAGGGCATTTACTTGAAGAATCAATTCTGACTAAAGTGTGCTACTGGGTTTCTTCAAGACTGTGTACGGGCCTTTCTTTCTGCGCCAATCAGGGAGTTTTTCTAAACCCTTCTTGATCCTATTTGAATCAAGATTTGAGGTGTTTTTCATTGTAATTTTGTGAAATTCATTGAACGTTTGTACTGGTTTGGGCTTTAGAAGTAAGCCTGTGTTTTCTGCTGAAATTGATTGGAAGCTGCGGAGAGCAGTAGATTAATTTGCAGGGTTTTGATTTCTACGGGGAGTAGAAATTGACTGGTCCGGGCTATAGGAGTTAGCCTGGGGTTTCTGCTGAAATTGATTGGAGGCTGCGGGGAGCAGTGGATCAATTTGCAGGGTTTTGATTTCTACGGGGAGTAGAAATTGACTGGTTTGGGCTATAGGAATTAGCCTGGTGTTTCTGCTGAAATTGATTGGAGACTGCGGGGAGCAGTAGATCAATTTAGCAGGGTACTGATTTCTACAGGGAGTAGAAATTGGTTGATTAATTGTATGTGAACAATTAATTGAATTAGTGAAACTTTCTCTGTAAGTTGTACAGAGAAGACTGGACGTAGCCCTGTGTGGTGAACCAGTATAAAATTGATTGTGTCTCTTCTTCTTGAACCCTTTTCTTATAATCTTGATTGGTTCTTGCACTACACACTGAATTAAATTGAAAGATTGAATTAATTTTTGGTAATCTTGATAAAACTGGTTTAAGTCCTTTGCTGAATATTGATGTGTGCATTGTAACTTGAATTGTGTGTTGATTCTGATTATTCTACTGTAGCTGTTCTTGAAATCTTGATTAACAGATTGTTTCTTTTCAAACATTGAATTACATACAACATTAACTGGAAATTGATTGCATTGCTGGAAAATTGAATAATCTGCATTATCACATCAGTTTTAATTCTGAACAAATATGATCTGAAAGTTGTTATGCAATGTTAAGAATCTGAGTTGCTGCATACTTAAGAGCTCATTACTGCAGTGTGATTCTTGATACTTTTGTGTATTTGATCCTGTGCTGACATTGAAAATTGACTTTGGCTGAATTACTGTAATACTGCAGAATTGATATCATTGTGGTGTGATTCTTGGTGAAACTAAACAGTTGAATCTGCATTCTGAATTAGTTTCACGTCTGTATTAATTATTGGTGTTAAGAAAATTTATAAGATTTACTAATAGTGATTGAAACCAGTGTAGGGCTTTGTTAGAAGTTTTAAATTAGTATTTTGTAATACTGTTCTTCTCTGCTCTCATTCAAGTTTGATTTTTGTGGGTTTCTGTTCTGAGTGTATACTGAAATTAAAACAGTGTGAATCTGACCTGATTAATGTGCTGCTGTGAAATTGCAATTCAGTGTGATTGAGAATCTGCTGTGTGCTTATATCTGTCAGTATAACAAATTGATTCATTCGTGCCTTGAATCAATTTATTTCTTTACTGTAC